>Ga0102589_1004150_pt1 | contig 13995 bp, 13 predicted proteins | sample AraplaMF_Col_mLB_FD_76858 | JGI IMG/M metagenome (GOLD analysis project Ga0102589, IMG submission 76858) | Arabidopsis root microbial communities from the University of North Carolina, USA - plate scrape MF_Col_mLB | ecosystem: Host-associated > Plants > Roots > Endosphere | place: USA... | reverse complement strand
ATTCGTTTGGACAGGTGGCGTACAAGGTAACCCATTAATCGGTGAATCAGGTCTTGAAGTAAACCGTGGTCGTGCAACTGTTGATGCATACCTACAATCTACTTCTCACAAAGACGTATTCGTTGCTGGAGACAGCGCTGTTGTCTTCGGTCCAGAAGGTCGTCCATACCCACCAACTGCACAAATCGCTTGGCAAATGGGTGAGTTAATTGGATACAACTTATACGCAGCACTAGAAGGCAAAGCATTCGAAGAGTTCGCACCAGTAAACTCTGGAACACTTGCAAGTCTAGGTCGTAAAGATGCTGTTGCTACAATCGGAGCAAGCTCAACTCCACTTAAAGGCTTACCAGCATCATTAATGAAAGAAGCAAGTAACGTTCGTTACTTATCACATATTAAAGGATTATTCAGCTTAGCTTACTAATCTGATTACTAGCCCGAATCGTGATTCGGGCTTTTTTTTATTCTTAAAAAACTTTCTTTTTTAGATAGAAGAGAGCATCCGCCCATGCATAGGAGCGGGCAGTTCCTTTTTTTTGCCCCATGCCATGTTTAAAACAAAGAGAAATGATGAGTGCAAGGCTCCTTTTGTTCTTCGTGGCAACGATTTATATATTATTCTTATTCGGCATGAAAACTAAATAAACCTCCATAACAATCTTAATATACTGACTTTTTATGACGAAATTGTGTACATAAAAAGAGTAGAAATGAGGATATCTCCTCACTTCTACTCTATAACAAACTTTATTCTCCTAATTTCACCAAGCTGTAATTCTTTTTACCTTTACGGATAATAATAAATCTTCCATCGAATGAATTTTCTACTGTAACATGTGTATTCACATCAGTCACTTTTTCACCGTTCATAGAAATAGCTCCATTATTAATATCTTCTCTGGCTTGACGTCTAGAAGGTTCAATTCCTAAATCAACTAACCACTCAACGATATTTTTTGTTTCTTTTGAAGCATGGAAAGTCGGCATATCTTTAAATCCTTGTTCAATTTCATCCGCAGTTAATGATTTAATATCCCCACTAAATAATGCTTCTGTAATTTTTAGTGCTTGGGACAGTGCATGCTCACCATGAACAAATTTCGTCATTTCTTCTGCTAGCACTTTTTGCGCTTCACGCTTATGTGGCTCCGTTTGAACCTTCACTACTAATTCATCAATTCTATCCTTCGTTAAGAACGTAAAGTATTTCAAGTACTTAACTACATCACGGTCATCCGTATTCACCCAGAACTGGTAGAATTCAAATGGCGTTGTTTTTTCAGGATCTAACCAAACTGCTCCGCCTGCTGATTTACCAAATTTCGTACCGTCTGATTTTAATAATAATGGAATTGTTAATCCAAAAACTTTGGCTTCATGCCCTTCTAATTTACGAATTAAATCTAAACCACTTGTAATATTTCCCCACTGGTCACTACCACCAATTTGTAGTTGTACCCCTTCTTCTTTGTATAAGTGATGGAAATCCATTGCTTGTAATATTTGGTATGTGAATTCCGTAAATGAAATCCCTGTATCTAAACGGCTCGCTACTATATCTTTCGCTAACATACTATTTATACTAAAGTTTTTACCGTAGTCACGTAAAAACTCGATAATATTGATTTGATGCGTCCAGTCGTAGTTATTTACCATTTTCACTTCACTATTGCCGCCAAAATCAAATAGCTTTTGCATTTGTGCTGTTAATGCGTCAACATTATGCTGTACCTGTTCTAACGTCTGCAACTGACGCTCTGTTTGGCGTCCACTTGGATCCCCAATCGTCCCTGTTGCTCCCCCAATTAAAATCACTGGATGATGCCCAGCTAATTGAAACCGTTTCATCATCATAAACGGAATCAAATGTCCAATATGCATACTGTCACCTGTTGGATCTACACCACAGTACAAGGAAATCTTTTTCTCTTCTACTAATTCACGTAATCCGTCTGCATCTGTTTGTTGATTAATGGCATCGCGCCATTCTAATTCATCAATAATGTTCATGTCTTTCCATCCCCTTTAATATTTAAAATTTCAATTTAAAAAACAAAAAAGCCCCTATGTCTACATTAGACATAGGGACGATTATTAACCGTGTTACCACCCAGATTGCACAAATAGGAACAATTTCACTATCCATACCACTCTTAGCAATAATATCGATTGCCACTCCGCTTAGCATTACCTAAGATACTCCAGAGTGTAATTCACAAGTTTGTTTGTGCTAGGTTCCATCAACCCCTAGCTTTCTCGATAACAGTGACAAACTGCTACTGGGCTCTTTCAACGTATTTAATATGTTAAATTATAGCCAATTATAGTGAATTGAAAACACATTGTCAATTATGCCCAAAAAATATTCACAATTTATTTCTTGTAGCATAAAAAGATAAACATATTACGCCATTTATTCCTTAAACCTTTTACTTTAAATCTTCTCCAATAATCCTTACTTCTCTTTCTAACGTAACACCAAACTTCTCTTTAACTGTCTTTTGAACGAAATGAATTAAATCGATATAATCTTGCGCCGTTCCATTATCAACGTTTACCATGAATCCAGCATGTTTTGTTGAAACTTCCACACCGCCAATTCGCGTTCCTTGTAGTTCAGAGTCTTGAATAAGCTTACCAGCAAAGTTATTAGGCGGACGCTTGAAAACACTACCGCATGAAGGATATTCTAATGGCTGTTTCGATTCTCTTTTATACGTTAAATCATCCATTTTTTCTTTAATCTCTTCATATACACCTTTCTCAAGTTCAAATGTAGCTTCAAGTATGATGTAATGATTATTGGCAAATCTACTTTTACGATATCCAAAATCAAAGTCGTCTTTTGAAAGAGTAATTAGCTCTCCCTCTTTTGTCATGACAACCGCTTTTGTTAATACATATGCTACCTCACCACCGTATGCACCTGCATTCATATATAGAGCTCCCCCAACAGATCCCGGTATACCACAAGCAAATTCAAGCCCTGTTAAAGAATGTTCTAATGCTATTCTTGATATATCAATAATCGCTGCACCACTTTGTGCTACAATTGTCTGCTCGTTCACAGTAACATCCGTAATATGAGTCAAACTTAATGTAATTCCACGAATACCACCGTCTTTTATAATGACATTCGAGCCGTTTCCTAAAAACGTAATTGGAATGTTGTGTTTATTTGCATACTGTACAACTTGTTGAATTTCAGTATAGGTAGTAGGCTGTACAAACACATCTGCTTTTCCCCCTACTTTTATATGCGTATGATTCTTTAACATCTCATCTTGTTTTACATGTTCTTCCGGTAATACTGTACGTAAATATTTATATACTTCCTGCATATTCATTCTATGATTCCTCTATTTCTATTAATAATTAATGGCCTATCCTCTCGATAGTTCCAGCATTCTTAAAACTAGTTCTCTTATTCTCTTCCATTTCGCTTACAAGTTCATTCACTACACTACATGTAATGCCATGCTGAAAATAAGTAGATAATCGGCCACCACATAGATTACCTAAATAGTTTAGTAAGATAGCTTCCGTCTCTATCTTATCAAAAAATCGAGAAGAAAACTTTACCTTCAAAAATTTTCCGGTATAATCAAGTTTAAGATAGAAAAATTTAAAATCTAATCTCTTCCTTTACAAAACTCTATTATATCGCATGTCAATGCGAAAAAATATGTTTAAAGATGGAACTTTTCAAACTGATAAAAATGTCTATATTTTGTCATATCAAAAATAGACATTACAAAACTGTAAGGCTCTTGTAATATAAAAGGATGCCTCCTTATATGTTAAGGGCATCCTTTTTTCGATTATTTTAATTGAATTTTGACTGGCGATAATGGTTTTTCAGGATGATATGGTGACATCTCCACTTCTAATACATAATTCTTTAAACTAAAATTCTTCACACCATATTCGCCATCTAGCTGAAACGTTGCCTGGAATTGTAACTTCTCCTTATTCAATACCTTCACATCACTGCCCTTTACAACATGACCAATTGGTGCAAATTCCTTATCTACATATGAAGAATCCATTAAATTCATAACTTCCCCACAATTTATCAATTCATCCATAGATTTATGTTTTGTATCGGCATTTTGAAGTGTATACTGTACGATTAATCGCTGTTTTTTATGTTGAATTTTATTCACGACAATCTTTAAATCACTACGAGTGCTTTGTATTTCAAATGGTGTCTTTTGATTTAAAGCCTGAATAGACGGCTTTTCAGATAATCTCACATTCGGATGTAGCGTAATAAATTCCGCTCCCTCTGGAATTTTCCCGAAAATAGATCGTTCATCAGATTCTATCTGATTTCCAACCTTTTCTCTTCCAAATTCAATACCTGATGTTTTAAAATCAATTTCATTCCCCTTATCATCAGTTACCTTTCCAATTCTTGCTAAATCATTTTCTCCGGCAAGTGGATACATTGCTTTATAGTCGATAGCAACGGATCCTTTTCCCACTGTAATCTTTTCAAAGTTAAATGTATGTTCTTTATCTTCACTACTTACGGATTGCTGCGGGTTAATCATTTTATTTTCTAGTTGCTTTACTGGAATATCAAATTTCCAAATCCCTTTTGTGTCTCCGATAGACGTAATGGTAATTGGTAATGTAGTATTTTTGGGAAGCTCTTTTTCTGGATAATTAATATGAATATTTCCGAACCAACCGTCTTTTGTTATTTTGCCATCAAATGAAGCTGCACGCATCCATTTCTCGCTTCCATCAACAAGTTTAAAATCATAATAAAAGTCTCTGTCAGAATTATGCCTTATCTCTACTTCATCTGGGTTATCCACTTTAAATGTAATACCAATTCTACCACCATCATAATAAACACTATTCATTGTTACGCTAATCCCATTGCTCACCGCCTGCTGATTTAACTCTGTTACAAGCTTACTTGCCGACAGATTTTGACCAATTGTATCATGAAAATGCGAATAAATTTTCCCGATAATCGGAACTTCCGCCAAGACACGGCTCATTTGTGGAAACACAAATCCAGAGCCTAATACACCTATACAGATTGAAGCGGCAGTTAACAAAGCGATTCTTCTTTTCTTATATGTTCTTTTAACAGGTTTTTCCGCCTTCGCTCTAGCAATCCCTTTTTGTATAGTCAAATTTAATTCTTTTTTTGGAACATCAATTTTATTTACCTCGTCATTAAACCACTGCTTATCCAATTCTCTTCACTCCCCCCTAATAAATTTTTTAACGCTTTTCTTGCCCGGTGCAAATATGTCTTTACTGTTCCCTCTGGTATATTCATTTGCCAAGCAATTTTATTGATTGAAAGATCATGATAATAATATAAAATGATTACTGTTTGATAATTTTCATCCAATTTTTGAATTGCTTCTTGTAAGTCGATATTTTGTTCAATTTGATGTAATTTATTTGGCATCTCGCCATATGTATCCGCTTCTCTTCCGTCCTCTATCTTCTTCACTTTTTTCTTTTCACTTAATAGCTGATAGGCATTATGTATAAGAATACGTGTCAACCATGTCAAAAAATAGTTCGGTTTCTTTAATTGCTCTATGGATAAATACGCTTTATAAACTGTTTCTTGTACAATATCTAGTGCATCTTCTTTATTCTGTACATACAGATAAACAGTCCGATACAATTGATCTTGATATAAACTAATAAGCTGTTCGAAAGCTGCATCGTCACCTTTTCTTGCCTTTTTGACTAATTTTATTTCATCCATCGTATCCCCTCCTTTCATTTATTAGATAGATAGAAGGGCAGTTTGGTTTCAAAAATTTATTTTTGTTCCATACAAAAGAGCACATCCAATCGAATGTGCTCTTTTTACACTTAATTATTTATCGTTTTCTTCTTTTTCCCTATCAAACCATAATAATTCATCATCATCAACATCACCATTATAGTTGATCAGAATTTCTTCTCCTGCTTTTATATCCTTGTAAGCAAAGAATTTAAACGTGTGATTCTCAAAAACGATCTCATACGTCGCATTCGGCGTATAAGAATGATTAAATAACATACCGTAACCTAAAAGAATTGCCGTATGATTCACTCCATACTCAAATGCGTAATCAGCAAGTAATGTTTTCTCTATAAACTCATGCTGTTCATTCGGATAAGAGATAACGGGTGCTTCGTGTAGAAGTTCGCCCTTTTTTATATCACGCTTTGCGAATACTCCTCTATTAAATTCTCCATCGCTAAGTGCGGAAGTCTTGATTTCAATCATATTCTTCACCTATACATTTCTTTCTCTGAAGTATTTTGTCCCGCATTAACGGGCAGTAAGACCCCCACTAATGGAAGTTTCACTTTATCTCCTTAAGCTTGGCAGATAATGAGAAGAAAAGCAATTGGTTTTATTTTTCCTTTTTATATAAATGGGAGCTAATATTCCATTAATCCCTAGATCATATATAATTAAATGATAAAAAGTGACTAAAGCCACTTTTTATTTCCATTCATTATCTCGATCTTCTACCTTCTCAGATAAACGCTTTTTTTGTATTATAGCGTGATCTATATACTCCTCTGAGAATTCCGTAGCATATCTCTTATGATAAGATACTCCTCGTAACTGGTCATCTTCATGTAGAACCAATCTCTTCATATAGATATGAAAAAGTATTTCTACTACACCAATAAGAAGAGCCGACCAAAATGAAGCTGCTGTAATGCCACGAGGCACATTAACATTTGTAAGAAAATAAGTTAATATCCAAATTCCTAAAAAACTTAAGCCAAAGTCAACAATTGTAGCAACCGTATTTCCATACTTAGGCAAAATAAACAAATCTCCAATTAGATAGGCTACTCCTGTAATTACTAACGAAATAAACAAAACCCTAGGAATAGAAACACCTTGAAAAATACTTAATATCATGAGTAACACAGCACTAATTGCAGTATATTTGATTAATAAAGCAACGATATGTTTCATTCGTGCTCCTCCATTTTCCAGCTTTCATTTAGAAATAAAATTTTCATTTTTATACCTTATATTAGATTGTGTTCGTACTGTAAAAACATACAGGAAATTATAAACAAAAAAAATGTTGGCGGAAGGTCACTCACTATTCCACCAACATTTTTTCATTTATCTCATACTATGTCATGCAATAAAGTGGAACTTTAATCAGTGGGGGTTTTCTCCATCCTCCACTGATTATTAGCCCTCACCAATCGGGCTTTTACGGACAGTTCATCTCCCACCTAACTTCTTTGCTTTCACTGAATTTTGAAGTGGGAGTGTTACTGTCCGTTAATGCGGGATAAAGAATCTCACTTCTAAGTCCCTTCCGTACCATAGTCCTCAATAGTTAACTTTACGCTATATTTGATTGGAACCTTACTAAATGTTTTATCCCAATCTTTTTCGACCTTTTTCCATACTTTTGGATACTCAATTTTTAATCTGTTACCGAAGCCAGCGACATCGACCTGATATTCCTTTTGAATCTTTTTTAATGTCCGCTTCACCAATCGATTCACTTCTTGTTCCGCAGATTTTTCTACACTTCTTAGAAATTTATTTTCAAAAGGTTCTCCTGAAGCGACCCAGTTTTCAGATAGCCGTCCCTCTGATTGGATGTTCACATCAAAAGAGATGTTATTTCCTTTAACGTGGGGTTGGATTTTACTTTTCATAGATTTCACTTCATACAGGATGGGCTTTCCTGTCTTTTCATCAAAACTTTTCACCAAACCGCTTTTCCCTTTCCCAGTTATCCATGTTAACCCTTCTAACTCATTTTCATTCAAAAAACCGCGCAGCTTTTTTGTCTTTCCTTTGATTACGGCAGCCCCCGCAAATTTCACTTCTCCATTTATCGAAATCACATTTGGCAAAAGAAAACTAGCCCCTGAATGGATCTTTCCTGGTAATTTAGCAAGCGGCACGGGAGGTAAAATCCGTGATGATCTATATTGATTATCCCCAATTCCAATCAAAAGGAACGCTGGAATTTCTCCTGCTTCCCTCGATTTCAATGTCTCACTAGCTCGCCCCTTACTAATTAACACGAGGCAACTTGGTCTCATCTCATTATCACGGATGTAAATATCCAGTAACTGCTTCAAACTATACATTCGTGCAAGACTTTCACTAACAACAATCACTTTCGTGTGATGGAAGATTATAGGACGCTGCCTTCTTAATGCGACTTCACGAATCGATTGGTGAAGAGAATCTCCGGTTTCAGAAATATTCGTGTAGGCTTTTTGTTGTCCCCCTCCACCCTTTCCTTTACCTGATAATTCTGGTTTAACAAACTGATAGGTCGATGTTATAAGATTCCTTTTTCGATAACCTCCTCCATGTTCTTCTATCTCTTTCTCAACTTTCGTCTCCTTCCCTTTATCAAATGCCAGCCCTACCGCGAACCCCTGCTCTTCAATTTCACGACTGCTCCAACACCCTGTAAGAGCCAGCAGCAAAAGAACTGATGATAAAGCCAAAAGAAGTCGTACATTATTCACACTTCGGTTCATTCTTTCTCTTCCTCCATCTTGAAATTACAAGGAGAAGCAGTGGTAGGATACCAAATAATATCATCGCCGCATTACCAATCACATCCCCCAATTTAAATAGATCATTAATGTTTTTCGGAATTTGAGAAACGATATAAATAACCGGGAGTAGCCCATACAAAAAGGAATGAATATTTTTATTAAAGAGCTGTGCCAGTCCCAAAGCAGCAGCATAATAGCAAATTGTATAAGTTGCGAAGATTTGCATAATCCATATCACAAGTAATAAAGACTCAAATCTCTCAAATATCAAACCAGGGAGTTCAAAACTTCGCATAAGATCGATCGTAGGCCATGTTCTCATTAATACCCCATCGACAGAAAACGTTCCTATAACCATCACAACTGTAATGACATAAAAAATTAAGGGAATAGCAGTTCCAATTAGAACGACTTTTACAGCTTGGCGTGGTTGTTTCATAAATGCCAAAAGGAGCAACATGATTTCGGCACCTGAATATGCAAGCGTTGTTGTTTTTAAGCCTTTTAGTACTGGGATAATCCCTAACCCTAATACAGGACGAAGATTGTCTATCTCAAATATTCCAATGCTCATAAAGGAAGTGAACAAGAAAATAAAGACTGTAATTGGAAATATAATTTCAAATAAACGTGCTATTGAGTTTATTCCGCCTAGGTTTAAATAGAGACTCACCCACATAAATGGCATGATAATAGCCCATCCAGGTGTTCCTTCCAGTAAAAAGAAACTTGTTATTCCTTCCAGTGTTTTGACTTCAAATGAAGAAAGCATAAAAAAGTAACCTACAATAAATAGACTAAGTATCGCTCCTACCCATTTCCCTACAATTTCTTGATTATATTGATAAAATGTTTTTCCAGGAAATTGTTGACTTAATTTGACCATGATTATCCCTGCAACCATCGCAATTAATCCGCCTAAAATAACGGTTATCCAAACATCTGGTGTGTTTACTTTCTCAGCAGCTGTTCTGGGCAAGGTGAGAATTCCTACTGCGAGTATATAATTGATAAGAATGACAGCCGCTTGCGAAGTCGGAATTCGATCTTTAGAGTTGGTAATCATCCCTCTTCTTCACTTCCTTTTCGTATCGAATCTTTCATATTCATCATTTTTGGGCGACGTTTCATCATCTGAAGTGGCATGCGAATCATGAAATCTTTCCAATCGCTTAAATGATAAACAACAGCTGGACTGGCATATGGTACGCCGAAACTCTTCAATCTCGCTATATGACTGCATAGAACGAGAAAAAACAGAATGACTCCGTATAGTCCAAATATGGCAGCGCAAAACATAGCTACAAAGCGAAGGATCCGTAGTGGAATTGCTGTACTATAATGAGGGAGCGCAAAGGAAGAAATAGCAGTGGCCGCTACTACAATTACCATAATTGGACTAATAATTCCCGCTTCTACGGCAGCCTGTCCAATGATTAATCCACCGACAATTCCCATCGCTGAACCAATCGGCTTAGGCAGGCGTAGCCCTGCTTCCCGCAAAATTTCGATGGCTATTTCCATAAATAATGCTTCTATAATTGCAGGAAACGGAACTCCTTCCCGTCCCCCAAGAATTGAAATAGCCAACTTGGTCGGAATTAATCCAGGATGAAATGAGATAAAGGAAATGTACAAAGCAGGTGCAAAAAGAGAAATAATAGCTGCTCCAAAACGCAATAAACGGATAAACGTGCCTGGAATCCAACGTTCATAATAATCTTCGGGCGATTGCATCAGCATGCTAAATGTAACTGGAACAATCAGGGCAAAAGGTGTTCCATCCAATAAAATCGCAACACGCCCTTCCATCAACGCTGCGATGACGCGATCAGGGCGCTCCGTACTCTGTGCTTGTGGAAACGGGCTGAGGTAATTATCTTCGATGAGCTGCTCCACATATCCTGATTCTGGCACATTATCAATATTGATTTTCTGAATTCTTTTCTTAACCTCTTCTACCAATTCCGAATCAGCAATCTCTTTCATATAGGCAATAACCAACTCTTTTTTTGCCCGCTCTCCTACATGAAATTTTGTTAATGACAATCCCTCGTTTTCGCCATGTAGCCGTAAAAGAGCGGTATTATCAGACAAAACTTCTGTGAAACCTACCCGTGGACCTCTAACTGATCCCTCTGATATCGGCTCTTCAACATTGCGTGTTTTTCCTTTTTTTGTACCAAGAATTAATACACCTGCTAATCCATCAACTAAGAGTGCCGTTGAACCTATCAACACTTTTGCCATCAACTCTTTTATAGAATAGACTTCTTCTACCTCACTAATAGAAAGGACGCGATTCTTAATAAACTCTTTTGAAATGGTACCTTCCACATAAGATGGTGCACTCTTATATTCTTCATAAAAATTAAACATCAATGACTTCAAAATATGCATATTAATGAGATCCTTATCCGACAGTCCTTCCACAAAAACAAGCGCCGCTCGAATATTTGTCCCCCCTATGTTAAACTCTCGAAAGTGGGCATCCGAGTTATAACTAACTTCTTTTTTTACAAGCTCTAGATCCAAGGTAAAATCGCCTGTAAAATAATCTGTTACGTTTTGAAAAGGCTTATCCTGATATGTATCGGTTTGTTGCCTCATCTTTGATTCCTTCTCTTTCATCCTCATCACTCTTTCTCTAATGTACGGATCCAACTAAAAACTCTTGAGGTCACATAAGGAACGAAAAATACTATAAAAGTTTGCACAAACACTTTCCAATCTGGAAGATAAGAAACAAGCATTTTCCACATTTTAATCACCCAATATCCGCAGTTGACACTGCGATTTCTCACCCTAATTGGAATTTCTTAAGCATTATTATGTCGAATGTACGGAAATTTAATCCATTCAAAGCTTTATCATTACTTTCTTGTTGATATTAGCCTTCTACTATCAAAAACTTATAATTGGATGTAGGATTAGACAAAAAAGCCCATCTTTTTATAAAGATTGGGACTTCTTTGTTTATTACTAACGATGAAGCATACCCTTGGACAATCAAAAAAGAAGCATAACCCTAAGTTATGCTTCCTTTTATATATTTATAACGGTACATCAATTGAATTAATTAAGTTTCCCTTTTTTGAACATCGAAATGATAGCCACAAACAATATTGCAATAATACCACTAAAAACAAATAAATAACTTAATGGAATTAAGAAGAAAGGCTCCACCAAAGTACCGTCTGGTTCCACTCTTGAGCAGATCATACTATAGATAACTAAGCATAAAATCCCTAAAAATATTGGTGTAGAAGCTAATAAAGTGAAATTTTAATCAGTGGGGGTTTTCTCCATCCCCCACTGATTATTAGCCCTCACCAATCGGGCTTTTACGTACAGTTCATCTCCCACCTAACTTCTTTGCTTTCGCTGAATTTTGAGATGGGAGTGTTACTGTCCGTTAATGCGGGATAAATATTTATTTTTCATCATACATTAAAACTTATGATTTCATTTCTAAATATTGATGCTGGAAAATACACATTCTGATTGCATTATGGTAGTTACCATCAACAAAAAATTCATCTTGTAACTCGCCTTCAATCGTAAAACCGACTTTTTTGTAAATATGCGTAGCTTTTTCATTTTCTTTATCCACTACTAAATAAAGTTTGTGCATATTTAATACTGAAAAGGCGTAATTCATCGCTAAACGGGTTGCGCACGCTGCATAACCATACCCTTGATACTTTGGATCAATGATAATTTGAAATTCTGTTCTTCGATGAATGTAATCAATCTCCACTAATTCAACTAATCCAATCATATTATTATCTTTTTCTACTATAAATCGACGTTCACTTTGATCATGAATGTGCTTATCATATAGATCCTGCAACTCCACAAAAGCTTCATAAGGTTCTTCAAACCAATAAGACATAATATGTGCATTGTTGTTAAGTTCATGAACAAATTTCAAATCTTCTCGTTCTAATGGGCGCAGTTTAGGTTCTTGACTCATTTTTTCAATCTCCATTCTTCATTTCATTTCTCAACAGTTTTCACTTCAAAACGCTCCCTTACAACTCTCTACTCACATTCTAATCCTTCAAGTAACTTGAAGGTCAAGGAGGAAGTAAACATACATTTTGTCTCTTTTCATCACTAGAATGAAAAAAGTAGTGCGAACCAATACCTTGGTCTGCACTACTTTTTAGTATGCTTTATGTAATTCATGCAAAAGTGGTTTCATATACGATATAGCTTTGCATCAAAATCATATTTAATGTTTCTTCAAATCCCTCATATTAGATATATATAAAGCAATCACTAAAATGAGAATAGATCCTGCATATAATAATGTTTCAAATGGCTCTTCATGAGAAACAATAATTAATCGAATTAGAGCTGTAATTCCTATGTAAATAAAATAACGTAATGGAAAATGATAATTCGATTTAAAATATTTAATAATCAATGCAATAAATTCAAAGTATAAAAAGTAAACAATAATACTTTCAACTAATTTATAGGATGTGTATTTCTTTGCGGAAAATATGTATTGTATAAATGTAATTGTTTCATTAATTAAAAAGATAGATAGAACAATGGATAATATGATTAAAGCTGTATTTAATATCCATTGTAAAACACTGGCAATAAAGTCATCGACATTAAATGATCGCATTTTCTAGCACTCCTCTACGTATATGTCATGCTCATATATTATAGCAAAATTATCCTGCTATATAAATTGCAGAAGCGTTAAATCGTAGTTTCTTCCTCGTATAAGCAAGTCTTATCGTATGAATTAATTTTATTTAATATTCATAAATTATCAATTGATAATCATCACTCCTAAAATAAGTACATAATCCTGTAAAGCATACTTATATGCACATTGAGAAATACCATTGAAATTAAATTCACATACCTTGCATTACAAGTTAATTTTATGTTACCTTTATTACAACACTTGCATTGCAAGGTATCCTCACAATTATATACCTTGTATTACAAGATATATATAAAGATATACGAACAGGAGGGCTAAAATGGCTGACTCAACGCAAATGCTAAAAGGAATTTTGGATGGTTGTATTTTAGCCATTATTCAAGAAGGTGAAATATACGGTTACGAATTAACAGAGAAATTACATAGCTATGGTTTTCACTCTTTTAGTGAGGGCACGATCTATCCATTACTATTACGTATGCAAAAAGAAGGATTGGTTACGAGCGTATTAAGGGAATCAACTGCTGGCCCTAAGCGGAAGTACTATCAGCTATCAGAATTAGGGGAGAAAGAATTAAACAACTTCAAAGAGCGCTGGACTGATTTAAAGCTATCTGTTGAAAAAGTGATTAATAAAGGGGGCGAATAGAATGTTATCAACAAAGTCTGAACAATTTTTAATTGAACTCAGAATGTACTTACTGCAACGCGGAAAAAAAGATGAAGATATAAATGCAATAGTAGACGAACTAGAAGTTCATTTA
>Ga0102589_1004147_pt1 | contig 14005 bp, 12 predicted proteins | sample AraplaMF_Col_mLB_FD_76858 | JGI IMG/M metagenome (GOLD analysis project Ga0102589, IMG submission 76858) | Arabidopsis root microbial communities from the University of North Carolina, USA - plate scrape MF_Col_mLB | ecosystem: Host-associated > Plants > Roots > Endosphere | place: USA... | reverse complement strand
CTTGAATTTCCAGGTGGTAAAGTAGAAATAGGGGAAACACCGGAAGAAGCGGCAGTTCGAGAGGTTCATGAAGAAACCGGCGGCATAGTTTCTGATTTAACTTACTTAGGACAATACAAAGTATCTGGAAAAGACAAAATAATCATTAAAAACATTTATTTTGCAACAATTAGTGCGGTAGAAGAACATACGCATTACGAAGAAACGAAAGGGTCTGTTTTATTAAAAGACATTCCTGACAACATTAAAACGAATAGAAAATTTAGCTTTATAATGCGCGATGACGTATTAGCGCGTACGATGAAACATATAGAAGAAATCGGCTGTTTTACGAAGTAAAGTAGCCGGTTTCTTTTTTTGTATGTAAGAATAAATGTAAATATATCTTTACATTATTTTGGGTATATTATACAATTTTGTAAAGATATATTTACATTTTAGGAGGGGGAAGATGGATAAAAGAAAAGAAACGACTGTTACTGTTTCGATGGTTAAATTAAACTTTTCTTTATTTTTTATAATAATTGCTTTGTCGTTTGGAATTGGTTATTTGCATATATTTCTTTCAGGTGGGGTTCAAGTTGAAGTTACATTATTAACGATGTTTCTTTTTATTATCGCAATGATTGTTCTCGTTTGTATTCATGAGGCAATACATTTAATTGGCTTTCGCTATATCGGAGGTGTTCCGTGGAGTGAACTAAAATGGGGCGTTAATTGGAAATTAGGTGTTGCATATGCTCATTCTAAACAGGCGGTTACAGTAAAGCAAATGAAGAAAGTGTTAATGCTTCCGTTTTTACCAACTGGAATTTTGCCAATTGTATTGGGATTAGCTATGAATCTGGAGCCACTCTCATTTTTAGGAATTCTACTAACAGCAGGTTGTATCGGTGACATTGCCTTATATCAAAAAGTTTCAAAGTTTCCAGATGATGCGCTAGTAAAAGATCATCCGAGTAAACCACAGTTTACAGTGTATGAATAATAAAGAAAGAGGAGGCGTTTTTGAATAACTGCCCCCTCTTCCTTTATTATCACTTTTTTCCGGTAAATCGATATATTATGAAAATCATTAATATGATTTAATTACTATTATTATGTTTTTATCTCGCTATTTGCCGGGCAGTAAGACCCCCCACCTCAAAATTCAGCGGGAGCAATGAAGTAGGTGGGGGCGGCGGATTAAAGTTTCACTTTATCTCCACCTCCACCTCTAAAAACGAAAGCACCTCCAACAAATCATCTACGATACGTGAATGCTTAAAATTCCCCCAAAACGAATCTTTTTTCCAAACACCAAGAATCCCTACTTGTTCAGAACCAAGCACATCGTTTTCTGGATGATCTCCAACATAAAGACATTCTTCTGCCTTCACATCTAGTCTTTGCAAAGCACGTTCGAAAATTTCAGGATGAGGTTTTTTAATTCCTTCAGCTTCTGAAACGAGAATGGTGTTTGTATACGTATGTATATGTAGTGCTCGAAGGTTGCTCATCTGAAATTCAGTAAAACCATTTGTAATAATACCAATTTTAATGTTTCGCTGTTTTAACTGTTGAAGTAGTTCATGCGTGTTTTTGAAAGGAATACAATGATGTTGGAAGTTTGTAATATAGTCGTGTAGTAGTTGTTCTTGCGTTAAAGTAGTAATGTTGTATTCGGAAAGGAGAGTAGCATATACTTTATCCTTCCACGTATAGCCATTATTATCGAGTTCAAGAAATCGAGAACAATACTTTGATTTCTCTATGCTCTTCAAATGTGAGGCGAAGCGATTATATTGCTCATAAATAAATTGTTCTAAAGATTGGCGCCGATCTAATAGTGTTCCGTCTAAGTCGAATAAGATTGCACGAATCATGGGAAGCCTCCTTGCAGTTTTTATAATTAATTATCGCATATTCGTAAAAAAATGATTATGATATTTTGTAGAATGGAATAATGGGGGATTGTATGAAGGAACTGTATGGCAAGTTAGTGTGTTGTATTATAGCAAGCAGTTTAGTTGCAGGATGCGAGAGTGCTATCGAGGTTACGAAAGAAAAAGAAATTTGTAAAACAGAAGAAGAGTGTACGCAAATAGGAGATAAAACATTACAAAAAGTATATAAAAAGATAGAGGGACTTTCAGAACTTGAAAAAGTAGAGGATTATGACATAGAAGAGTATGAAAGTATGAATATGAAAGAGGCGGAACAGAAAAAAGAAGAGGATGACAATTACTTCTTTTTAGCTTCTTATTATATCGATGATGATGAAATTGTAGATCCTTATTTTGAGAAATTGGATCGTAAGAGATTGAATAAAGTTTTTGCAGATGACGAAGTAGCAAAAGATGATTTGTTAAGTCAGCGACAAGATAGAGAGTATCATGAAACCTTATGGGACATGTATCGCACTCTCGTCCCAGTGAAATATCGTGAGAATATAACAGGATTTGGTCTAATAACGGATGGTTATGATGGCGTTGTTGCCCATGTCATGCCAAGTATAGATGACCCGAGAGATTGGGTGCTTAGTTTAGACGTGCTGGATTCTGGGGTGAATATAGATGAAGTGATGAAAACATTAATTCATGAAACGGCTCACGTATTAACGATTGGACATAAACAAGTACCAGTGGATAGAAAGTATTTAGAGGCGTTTGATGAAGAGAAAGACATTTCATCATATCGAAATAAATGTAAAACGGTGTTCTTGAAAAATGGATGTGCGAGAAAAACTTCGTATATTAACCAATTTTATAATGAATTTTGGAAACCAATTGAGCAAGAGTGGACAGAAAAGAAAGTAGAAGAAAGTGAAGAGGCACAAATTGAATTTTATAAAGAAAAGCATGATGATTTTGTATCGCTATATGGAACAACAAATGTAACGGAAGATATCGCAGATACATTTACAGCGTTCATTTTACAAGATTCAAAAAAGGTGAAAGAAGGAACAGAGTTAAAATATAAGAAAATTGCTTTCTTCTATCAGTTCCCTGAGCTTGTAAAAATGAGAGCGGAAGTGCTGTCGGGATTATATGATGTTTCAAAAACGATAGAACAACAAAGTGGAGACTAATGTGAGTTATGCTTTCGATATAGTTTCGTTAAAGAAAAGCGTGAAGAATTTTTAATTCTTTGCGTTTTTTTATGTTGATAAAATTGAAAATTCTGTATTTTTATCAAAAAGAAGAAGGAACTGGAGGCACAAAAGAGAATTAGTATAAAAATGTCACAATTTAGACACAATTATAATGCGCGTGTTGTAGGGACTATAAGTTTACTCTCGAGGAGGTAATGAAACGTATGAAAACGATTCTTGCTGTTGCTGGTCTCATTTGGGTAATGTCTCACGGTTTTCCGATTTTTGAAGGGGAGCAAATTCGTAGTGCTTTGAATGAAAAGTTTAATGATTATCATGTGATAGATCGAAAAGATAATGTCGTTACAGTACGTGTGAAAGACTGTTTCCATACAGTTACGGTTGCGGATGGAAACATTACAAATGAAACGAAAATTTGTGATAAAAGGTAAAAGAAAGAAGCTGACTATAGCGCACTGTTTTGAGTCAGCTTCTTTTTCTTTTTCCAATTAGAATTTTTTCAAATGCCTCAACAAATACATACATAAGAGTTGCAAGAACACATGTGAGTAGTACGCTAAGTAAGACGAGTGTGAAGTTAAAGACTTGGAATCCGTAGCTAATTAAGTAGCCAAGTCCTTGTTTGGAAACGAGAAGTTCTCCGAAAATAACACCGACCCAGGATAAACCAACATTTACTTTTAACGTTGAGATAATTGCTGGAAAGGATGCAGGGAGAACGACTTGCTTATAACATTGCCATTTATTTGCGCCAAATGTATCCATCACTTTTATATAGTTAGAATCGACTTCTTGAAATGCACTGTAAATAACGAGAATGGTAATGATGATGGAAATGATTACTCCCATTGCGATAGAAGATGAAATGTTTGGACCGAAAATAACGATGATGATTGGACCGAGTGCAACTTTTGGCATTGCATTTAGGACGACGAGGTAAGGATCAAGTACGCGGGCTAGAAGTGGCATCCACCAAAGAAACGTGGCAATAATAGCACCGAGTACCGTTCCGAGAATGAAGCCTACTCCTGTTTCCAGCAATGTCGTCCATATGTGGACCCAAAGTGAACCATCGATCCATTTCGTTAAGAAGAGATCCCAAATACTCGAAGGAGAACTAAAGAGTAAAGGATCGATCCATTCTTTTTTGCTAGCTATTTCCCATAGTGCAAAGAAAAGAATAAGTAGTAAAAGCTGTAGTGAGCGAGCAATCCAAGCACGCCTGCGTTCTTTCTTTCGAAATTGTTCATGTAGTTGTTTTATATTATCCAAGTCGTTCCAGCTCCTTCCATATATCTTGAAAGAGGGCTGGGAAATCGTAGTGATGGCGTGCTTCTAACGGTGATAAAGAACGGATACTTTCCGGGACGATAAAGGTTTTCGCGATTTTTCCAGGATTCGCTTGAAGTAAATAAATACGATCACTCATCGCAATCGCCTCTTCAATATCGTGAGTAACAAGTAGTGATGTTTTCTTATATTTATTTAGTAAGTTGAAAACGAGTTCTTCTAGTTTTAATTTCGTTTGATAATCGAGTGCGGAGAATGGTTCATCTAGTAATAAAATTTTCGGATCAGTTGCTAACGTTCGAACGAGAGCAGCACGTTGACGCATACCGCCGGATAGTTCACGAGGATATTGTCCTTCTACCCCATGTAGACCGACTTGTTTTAAAAGATTTAAAGTATGTTCTTTCATCTGTTCATCATAAATCTTTCGAATATGAAGTCCAAGCATAATATTTTCTTCAATTGTTTTCCACGGGAATAAGTAATCTTGCTGCAACATATATCCCATAGATGAAGTTTTCGTTGTAATTGGTTCACCATCTAAAAAGACGATACCATCAATTGGATCAAGTAGTCCAGCAATGATTGAGAGGAGCGTTGTTTTACCGCAACCACTTGGGCCGAGTATAGAAATAAATTCGCCTTCTTCCACTTGTAAGCTCATATCTTCGAGAATAAGTTTGGCATTCTCTTTTGCGAAAAAACAGTGAGAAACGTTACGTATTTGTAAAAAACTCATACACTTCGCCTCTATTTCTTAATAACGCTTTCGGCAATTTTTGTATTGACGAGCGCTTCATGTGGGACTTCTTTTTGTAATTCACCAGCATCTTTCATAATCGTTTGGAGCTGTTTCCATTCTTCCGCATCTAGTAGTGGATTTGTCGCATAAGAATGTTGTTTTTTATACCGTTCAATTACTTTTACTGTAATGTCTTTCGAAGTGTCTTTAAATAGCGGAGAAACAGCATCAGCAATCTCTTCTGGACTATGTGTATCAACCCATTGCTGTGCTTTATAGAGCGCACGTGTGAACTTTTCAGCAGCAGCTTTATCTTTCTTTAAGAAACTTTCTTTTGCCATGAACGTTGTATAAGGAACAGTACCAGATTCATTTCCGAATGAAGCGACGATATAACCTTTACCTTCTTTTTCGAATATGCTTGCAGTCGGTTCAAAGAGCTGGACAAACTCTCCTGTACCAGATGCAAAGGCATTTGCAATATTAGCAAATTCGATATTTTGAATTAAGTTCGTATCTTTGCGAGGATCAATGCCATTTTTCTTTAAAACGTATTCCCCAACCATTTGCGGCATGCCGCCTTTACGCTGTCCTAAAAATGTAACACCTTTTACGTCATTCCAATTAAAAGAGTCTAGTTTTTTACGTGAAACTAAAAATGTCCCATCTGTTTGTGTAAGCTGTGCAAAGTTAATGACAGGGTCTTTCGCTCCTTGTTGATGAACGTAAATAGATGTTTCAGAACCGACGAGAGCAATATCAATTCCGCCAGATAATAGGGCGGTCATCGTTTTATCGCCACCAGCTGTTGTTTGTAGGTCAATATTTAGTCCTTCATCTTTAAAAAATTCTTTTTCAATCCCGACATATAATGGGGCATAGAAGAGAGAATGGGTAACTTCGCCGACGCGAATGTTTTGGGTTTGTTCTTTCGTACTTTCTTTTTTACTACTACAAGCAGCAAAAGTAAAAACAGCTAGTAACATGATGCAAAAAATCGCGATTAATTTTTTCACTATATAACACCTCCCAGAAGTCACTCTACAAGCATGATATGTAGGTAAGGGCCCATATGTGAGTGTAGATAGCAGGAATTTTTTTGGAGGTAAAGAAGTACAAATATAAGGGGTGATAAAATGGAGTACGAATACGATGATAGCGTACATTTACATCTTGATTATTTCGGGACAGAATGTGATATGGAATCGATTGCTTATAAGAGGAAGAATGAAGACGTATGGGATGTGTATTTTAATTTTGGAGTATACGGTATTCAGAAAGACGATGTAGAGTTAGGTAGGTTTATGGATGAATATGCCGGTTATTACGTTTTTTCTGTACATGCTCGCGATCTTAGTTGGGAATTTGGAAGTGCCCAGTTTGAAGAGTGGGTTTTGAAAAATCGGATAGTAGAAAAAACGCTACAAAAATAGGAGGAATTTTGTGATTGGATTTCTCATCTTATTATTTATTTTTGTGGCCGGATTTTTTATTATGCAAATGCTTATTTACCGATTTGCAAAGAAAAACATCCATAAATATACAAAAATAAAATGGTTTCATATGTGGCTACATATGAATATGAAAAAAGCCCGAGATTAGATTTTTTTGATTTTGTAGTTACAGTATTCGTATGTATCGTATGGAAAATATGGCTGCTTCCTTTTATATAATACACATGCTAATCATCTTCTCTTTTATCATAAAATAACGAAAAGAACCTGTCTTGTGGCGGGTTCTTTTCGTTATAGTAATAGTTGTAAAAAACTTGCATTTATACATAAAACAGTGAGTGGTGTTGTGAAAGATATTTTGACAAATACAGAAACACATACATACGGAATTAAAGTGTAATTACAGAATGGACAAATTGGCCGTGTGTAAAGTGTGGGGAATAAGAAAGAGGTCGTCCAACGGTGGACGACCTCTTTCTTATTATGCTTGGTTAGTGCGGAAGAATGGAAGTTTCTGCACAATGTGAATTAATCCGTATGCAAGAATTAAGCACATAAGAGGATTAATGAAAAATCCATAGCGATTAATTGCTAAGAATAAGTTTGAGAAGATAATGTAAATAATAGAACTTGCTACTAGCATCATAACGCGTTTATGTTTAAATGAATTTAGCATGAAGCAGAAGCTGCTCAAGAATGTACCGATGATAAACACTCTATGACATAGTTGCATAAAGTTGTGAATACGGTATTGGTCTACAGCAGGAGCTGTTTTGAATAATTCAATTGTTTTACCGACAGTGAACCAAGAGAACCAATAAGTGAAGTCCGTCTTAAATCCGTTCTTGATTAATTCTTTTGCGTATGCACCTTTGTCATCTAAGCCTTTAGCTCTCATTTCATTTACTATATTTTCATATCCAATTTTATTAAATGGATCTGCACCGGCAATTAGTGGATCTGCACCTTGGGTTGAGAATAAAATAAATTGGTTGAGTGCTAAGTAGTTACGAACAACCCATGCGCCAATAATAAAGAAAGGTCCGATAAACCATAACAATCCGATTCGAATGGAGTCTTTAAATCCATATGTAAATAACACAACAAGAACAGGAATGAGCATCATTGGAGCTGGATTTGGACGGAACATAAGTAAAATTGAAACGACAATTCCAAACCATATATGGAATTTCACTTTATTGTATTTCCATGCGAGAACAAATACATATACACATAACGCCAATAAGAATATGGATGGAACTTCTGTTAGCAATGTACGGAAGTATGTATAGTTACTTGGATAAATAGCATATAAAATACTTGCAACAATTCCATAAATGTTTTTTTCGAACAATTCTTTTCCTATTAAGAATACTAATAGCACTGTGCAAAGGTTCATGATCATGTTAATAACAGTTGCTACGTAATAGTAAGGAATTGATGTAATATCAGAAATAATCATAGCGCCAGCTAATAGTAATGGCTGACCTGGTGTAATATATGCATTTTTTCCTGGAACTTCACTAGGTTCTAAATACACATAACCAAATACACCATGTTTTAATAGTTGTTCAGCTGTTAACGAATAGTTAAAGGCATCATTTGCACCATATGTTACTTTGACTAACTCTCCATCTAATCCTGGCTGTTTTACTAAACAAAAAACGTGCAACAGGAAAGAAAGCGCCAAAATTACATATACCGCTTTAGGCAAACTCTTAAACTTAGTAAGCAAAAATGAGCAACTCCTTTTTTATTAATTCTTTCGTATTTTTATGTGAAATCTTTAATAGTATTAAGGATTTCCAAAACATAGTTATTATATCATAAAGTGGAATGCTGAAATTAAGTTTTTCAAGAATGAGTAATTTGTATGCCACAATTTAACTGTTGATTAAGGGAATATTAAGACAATACATTTATGATAGAAACAAGTATGCAGACGAAATATGTAATATATGTTATTTTAATAGAAATAGTTCTTTCGATGCGGGGGAAATTAAGACATAGAAACGAGGGAATGAATTGAAGTATGGTTCTACACTTTTTCATCTTCCAAAAAGAAATATATTAATTTCTAGCATTATAAGTAGTATGGTGACTTTATTAGTAATAACTATGCTGTTTATGATTTTAAAGGTTTTCAATTTAGACATGATGAAAGATCATTTAAATCAAAAGCTTGTTTTAAGTGTTATGATGATTTTCGTATGGGGCATAACGTTTTATATTACGCATTTCAATAAAAAAGAGATGTCTATACTTAGAGCATCCCTACGAGTGCATTTTATATTATTTTTGCTAGCTCATACAGTAGCGTTATTTTATATTGTCATGCAAGTTAATATGAGTTTCATAGAGGCAATGAATTGGATTTACTTTTATAATATGCAGTTTATATTAAGTTTTGTAGTAATTTATGCAATATATATTCTTGTATATAATTTAATAGGTAAGGTTTTTCTAAGTATGGTTTTAACGAGCTGTACGTTAGTCATTTTATGTATTGTGAATTATTTGAAGCTTATTTTCAGAGGTGATCCGTTATATCCTTCTGATTTCACACAAATTACGCATATGCAATCTGTTATACCGATGGTGATGGACTATTTTAGTTGGAGTTATATTTTTGTCATTATCGTAAGTATCGTAGCTTGTATTGTAGCAGGGATATATATGAGAAGGTATATTCAAAATGTAAAGATTCATCTAGGAATAAGAGCCTTATTAGTAGTAGGATCTATTTTTGTTCTATATGCGTATGGTAATTTTGCAAATACATTTATGAATAAAGTATTTCAAAAATCAGGTGTAGATTTTGTTTTGTGGAATCAAAATGAGAACTATGCTTCAAATGGTTTTGTACTTGGGTTTATTAGCAATTTAGATACAACAGTTATGGAAAAACCAAAAAATTATTCTAAAGAAAATATGCTTCAAATAGCAAACGATATAAAAAAACAATATAGTGGAAATATAGGGAGCCAAAATAAAAAAGAGAAACCGAATATTATTTTTGTAATGAGTGAATCGTTTTGGGATCCGACGAAAGTAACTAACCTTTCTTTTAGTGAAGATCCTGTACCAAATTTACATCATTATATAGAAAACTTTCCTGGTGGACAAACTATTTCTCCTACATTTGGGGGGAATACGGCGAACGTTGAATTTGAGGCATTAACAAGTTATTCAATGAGTTTGTTAAAGCCAGGTTCTATACCATATCAGCAGGTTATTACAAATAAGAAAGAAATTCCATCAATTCCTACAGCGTTGAAAAAAGAAGGTTATTATACAAGTGCAATTCATTCATTTGGTCGCACATTCTTTAAACGTGATGATGTATATAAGGTGTTAGGGTTTGATAAGTTTAATGCAGAGGACACGATGGAAAATGTGGATATTGATGGAGATTATATTAGTGATTTAGCGATGAGTAAAGAGATAATTGCTGAGTTAGAGAAACAAAAACAACCTACATTTATTCATGCAGTTACGATGCAAAATCATTTTCCATTTACAGAGGGCCGATTTGGTGAAAACCTAATCGAAATTAGTGGTCTAGAAAATGAAGAATCAAAGGGAGAATTAGAGACGTATACAGAAGGATTAAGACGTTCAGATGAGGCTCTTCAATATTTAATAGAGCAACTAGATAATTTTGATAGACCTACATTATTAGTATTCTTTGGAGATCATCTTCCATCATTAGGAACAAATAAATCTTTTTATAAAGAAAATGGGTATATAACGAATGAAAAAACACCGAATGAACGTTTAGCGATGGCGCAAACACCGCTATTAATGTATGCAAACTTTGATATGCCAAATGATAATTTAGGTTTAGTAAGCCCAATTCATTTTTCTAATCTTATTTTTGATTATGCAGGATTAAATAAATCCTTATTTTATCAATTTTTATCGGAACTTTACAAGGAAATACCAGTGCTTAGAGATGAATTAAAAGTTGATAAAAATGGAGAAGTAATCAATGATTTAACAAAGAAACAAAAAGAAATGTTAGAGCAATATAAAATGCTTCAATATGATTTACTCGTTGGAAATCAATATAGTAAAGATATCCTCTTTAAATAAAAGAAACAAAAAGAACTTGTATAACGATACAAGTTCTTTTTTCATAGTATTTAACGGGGTAACCAGACAAGCTGGGTTTAGGGAGTATTACTTGTACATTTAGTATATATGAAAATGTAATCGTTTTATTCGTGTATTTGTGAGAAATGTGTGAATTTTATGTTTTATAAAAACGATTATGTTAACTTTCATTCTTATATTGCAGTTGTTATGTTTGTAAAAATTTTATCAGTTCTTTATTTAATTCATCCGCTTGATCGATTGGTGAACCATGACCACTATTTGTAAGAGCATGTAACTGAGAATTTTTAATTCGTTGTTGTGTAAGTTCAGCACTTTTGTAAGGAATTAGTTGATCGTGAACGCCGTGGAAGATTTTTGTTGGGACGTTAATTTTATTTAAATCTTTCGTTACATCTTCATTTGCAGCTGCTTGTAAAATTTTGATAAGGGCATAAGAAGCGGACTGCATACCGAGATAAGAAAACCATTCAAGGGTTGCAGCTCCTAAGTTTCTATTGAAAAAGGATAAAGATACATCATTTAAAAATTTTGGTAAATTAGCATACATTTGATTAATGAGAGCATCTGCTTGTTCTTTCGGTACACCGTAAGGGGACTCTTGATTTTTAACGAAAGAGGGGGAGACAGCGTCAATTAATGCGAGCTTAGAAATGCGGCGCCCATTATAGCGAGACATATAGCGAATAGAAAGAGCACCACCAACTGAGAAACCGACTAATGTAGCGTTCTCTACTTGAAGTGCTTCCAGAACAATTGCGATATCATCCGCTAATCGATCATACGTGTAACCAGTCCATGGCTTATCAGATTGTCCATTCCCTCGTATATCCATGGCGATACAGCGAAAGCCATGCTCTGGTAAAACATTGAGTTGATATTGATACATTTGATGATTTAAAGGCCATCCGTGAACGAAGAAAACAGTCTTACTACCTGGACCAGGATTAACGTCTTGCACAAAAATATGCACATCTTTCTCGACAGTAACAAACATAAAACTCCCCCTGTTCTATCAATAGGCTCCATTCTAAAAGCTTTGTTTTACTTTTTAGGCCGTCTATATAAAACATCCTCCATAATATACGTATTAATGATCATAGATTTTATGCTCTGTATATAGTCTAAATATATTGCGTTTTTGGTACGATTTTCCTCAAATGTTCGATTTATCTTTGTTTGTCTATGAAAATCATTTATTATAATAAATGGTATTCTTCGAGATATTATTTTGAAGGGGTGTTGAAGTGAAAGAAAGTTTTCTATCATATAAAGAAGAAGAAAAGAATGCAAAAATCCTTTTATGGGTGTTATATGTCATTGTTATTGTATATCAAATTTTCTATGCAATCGTATTAGAAGATAAATCAATAATGGATAAGGGATACAACATAATATGGCAAGTTATTTGCGGAGTAGCAATACTGTGCGTGAATATATATTTAATGAAAAAAGAGAAGGCAAACCTTGTTAAATATGCATGGATATTTGCATACATAGCGATAGAAATCGCTAATATATTTGCATATGTTTTTTATAATAAAGCGGCGTTTGATGCGACAAATATAATAGAAATTATTCTCATTTTCTTTGTACCTATATTTTTAAATAAAAAATTCTATGTGTTTTTACTTTCCTCTATTGTAGGAAAATATTTAATTTATTTATTTGTATTAGAGGAAGTAAAAGCATTTATGTTCCTTATTATGTGTACGCTTATGTTAATAGCTGCATATATCATTTTAAATCGATTTTTACAATATCTTTCAGCCGTAAAGGAAAGTATTGCGATTGCTAGCGAATCACAGAAATTAGCAGTAATCGGAAAAATGGCAGCGACGGTTGGACATGAAATTAAAAATCCACTCGCTTCATTAAAAGGATTTACGCAATTACAACGAGAGAAGCATGAAGAGGATCCTATTTATAAACGTATGATTTTTGAAATAGAAAATATGAATAATATGATAAGTGAGTTGATGGAAGTTGCTACATGCAAACCTTCTATTTATAAGAAACATGATGTAGGAAAAATTGTATTACAAGTAATAACAAGTCTTCGCGGAAAAATGAATGAATTAAACGTGCAGTTTATTTCTAATGTGGAAGAAAAAACAATAGAAGTTGAATGTGATGAACGAAAAATAAGAGGAGTCTTTTTATATACGATAAAAAATGCTTTAGAGGCAATGGAACAAGGTGGCATGTTACATTTGCAATTAGAGAATAAAGGGAAAGAATATGTAATAATCAGCGTAATCGATAATGGTCATGGTATTAAGCAAGAAAACTTACCCCGTGTTACAGAAGCCTTTTATACAACGAAACAAGATAAAATTGGTCTGGGACTTACGGTAGCGAATCGAATTGTCGCCGAGCACCTTGGTGAGCTGCATATTTCAAGTGAAAGAGATACTGGAACGAGAATAGACATCATTCTCCCAAGGAAGTGTGGAAATACTGAAATCCAAGTGGAAGAAAAACTAGGAGTTACCATATGAATAAAGGCTATATATTTAAAAATGAAGAAATAAAGGCATTGAAAGTATTTTTAAGTTTATTTTTTATTATATTTTTTGTGTATGATCTTGCCTATGAATTTATCGTACCTTTAATCGCGGGAGAGCAAGAAGGCGTAGGAAAGTTTGAAGATGGTTTAGGTTTATGGCTTTACTTTTTGACGGTAGTATTGTTTTGCATTGGAATATACTTTATGAAATGGAAGAATGTTTTTGTGGTAAAGTATATTATTCTAATTGGCTATAATGTATTAGATTGTATCCATAACATTATGATTTATTATGGTAGCGATGCGGAATTTGACGGTGGAAATATAGTAGAAGTATTTTTTATTTTGTTCGCACCAATCTTTGTGAACAAAAGATATTTCTGGTTAGTTCCAGCGATACTTGTCGGGAAGTACGCTCTTACAGGAATCATTATTCAATCTTCTCTCGTTTTAATCCCAATGGCATTATATAGTGTATTTACTATTATATGTTGGATTATATTTTTGAGGGTTCAGTCTTACGTTCGTACGCTTGAGATGATGGACAAAGAAATAAAACAGACAGAAAAACTAGCAGCTGTTGGAAAAATGGCAACGGTTATTGGTTATAAGATTAGAAGACCTTTAGCAAACTTAAAAAAACTTGTGAATAAACAAGCAGACAAGCATCCAGAGGATAAAATTTATAGTGATATTATGAAACAAGAAGTAGATCGGATTCATATAATTGCTACAGAACTTAGTGGATTTGAGAAATCTAAATCACTAGAATCAGAAACTCATAACATACAAGAAATTAT
>Ga0102589_1004146_pt1 | contig 14005 bp, 13 predicted proteins | sample AraplaMF_Col_mLB_FD_76858 | JGI IMG/M metagenome (GOLD analysis project Ga0102589, IMG submission 76858) | Arabidopsis root microbial communities from the University of North Carolina, USA - plate scrape MF_Col_mLB | ecosystem: Host-associated > Plants > Roots > Endosphere | place: USA... | reverse complement strand
TGCAATACTTCTTTCCCGCGTTCCGTAATGACATACACTTTTCTTCGTTTATCTTCACTTTTTACCGATTCAATTAACCCTTGTTTTAATAAATTTTCAACCGCACCATACAATGTACCCGCTGCGATCTTTACTTGTTGATTACTTAATTCCTCTACCTTTTGCATAATTAAATATCCATGAGCTGGCTCTAATAACGCTAAAAGAACGTAATACGTCGTTTCCGTTAATGGTAAATTTTTATCTCTATTCATAAAGACCTCCAATGTAACGATAAGTATATAGCTAAACTATATAGTTCAACTGTATAGTTTGATTTTATACAGTTGGACTGTATATGTCAAATTAAGTTATAAAAAAACAACCTAGATCCAACATGGGATCTAGGTTGCTTTTTTACATAAACGTAATCGTCACTAAAGAATATCCTTCTTTTGCATTATACGGCTCCGCTTTATAAGAAACACGGTTTGCTCCTTGCGGATAACCGATTTCTCCAATTACTTTTTTCACATCTTGCAATGCACCATCCATTGATTGTTTATAAAGGATTTCAATCTTTGGTGACTTTTCGTTATAACGTTGCTGCATTTTATTTTTGAATTCATTATAGTTATTTGCGATGTATTCATTTCCTAAATAATTTAACTTTGTATCTTTTAGAATTTGCTGATATGCAGGAATTTTCGTACCACCTGCCGCAATTTTATTTGTTAATGTACTATAATAATTTGTTGTAGCTTGCGGATAGTCCCCGCGGTTCCACTCATGATTTCTTGCGATTTGCTCATCAGATAAGTTGAAATAAGAATACGTTACGCGGCCCTGTTCATCTGGCACAGGATCGTCGAATGTTGTATCAAGGTGATACCATTTGTTTTCGATTTTCACTAAGTTCCAAGCATGAGGCTGTCCGTCTCCAGTTCCTACTACAAAATGATTCTCAATTCCAGCTTCTTTTAATAATTGATAGGTTAATAGTGCGTAACCTTGGCAAACCGCAGAACGATTTACAAGTGCTTCATATGCTGTATAAGCTTTATAAGACGTATCATAAGAAACATGTTTTACGACATAATCATGAATCGCCTTCACTTTTTCGTGATCATCCATTCCAACTTGCGTAATCGAAGAAACAATTGCCTTTGCTTGCTTCATTACATATTCCGTTTGTTCCTTCGTTTCACGGTATGTAATCTTTAACGTAAACGTATAATTTCCAGGTGATCCAGAAAGTCCATATGAAACATTCGATCTATTATTATTTGTATACTCATTTTTACTTGCCACTTCTTTATAGGCGTTGAAAAGTGTATTCATCACTTCTTTTGTATTACTATTTTTCGTTTTATACGGAAGTGTAATATTCGTTTCGTACGTATTAATACGCTTCTGCACTTCAGCTTTGAATGCTGCTAATAATGCCGCATCTCCTGTATCTTGCACCGCAACTTCAGGCTTTTTATATTTCAAAGTATTATATAAAAACTGCGCATATTGTTCACGTTTTACCGTACTATATGGCTCAAATTTCCCTTCACCTGTACCAGAAGCAATGCCGTTTGATTGCACTGCACTAATTGCATTTTCACCCCAAAAACCGTTTGGAACATCGTTAAATGTATGCTTTTGTTTCGCAGAAAGTTGGAAAGCGTTTGTAAGAATTTGCGCCATTTCTGCGCGGCTAACAAAATCTTTCGGCCTAAATCCACCGTTTGCATCACCTTTAAAAATCCCTAATTTCGTTAACGTTAAAACCTCTTCAGGAAACAATGTTGCACCTGAGCGAATATCTCGATACGGATTGTTTAAAGTAGATCCATCTTGTAATACGTAACGAGCACTGTCATTACTAAACGTACCACCTTGCTTATTCGGTACTAACACACGATAAATTAAAGCTGCAACTTGTTCTCTCGTCGCAACATCACCGAAACCAAACTTTCCATTTCCATAACCTGAAATAATATTTTTACTCGCTAAATCTTTAATCGCTGGATACGACCAATGCGATGTAGGCACATCAGAAAAAACACCCGCCTCAGCAGCTCTCACATCACTGCCGTTTGTATACAGTAAAGCACCACCAATAAGTGATAATGATGTAATTGATTTTAATAGTTTTGTGTACATAATTCCTTCTCCCAATTCGTTCTCTATTTATGTTATTTTTTGTCGAAAAATCTAAAAGAATATGACAAAACATATTATACAATTAAAATTTTTTGAAGGGTACACTAATTTTGGAAATATGCAAAAACTCATATTTTTATATTTTTCCGTATTAATATTATGTTGTTTTATTTATGAATATCTATAGGTAGTAACTCGTTATACCCCCCTCATGGTAATCTCTAATTCTATATTGAAGTTCTTTAAAATAATTCTTCTTTATTTCTCAATATAAGGAGCCTTGGATTTTCATTAACACTCCTGTAATATTATTAACAAAGAGTAAGGTAAGAGTTACTCTTTGCCATTTTAGAAGAGGTTCTGTTGGAGACAACAGAACCTTTTTTTCATATAGAGGTAGTTTTATTAAATTTTTCACCACTAACTATAAAAAAACATCTTATAATCATAATGTAACAAATTGATGCAGTTAGGGTAGATCAACTGCCAGTTACACTAGAACTTATTCTTTTCATTCTTATAGTAATCAGTGCTGTTGGCTATTTAATAAAAGACTACCGACTATCATAATCTAATTTATAAAAAATGAATTCCTTCGAATAAAACTCAATATTATGTCCATAATGTTGATAGGCTGTATGCCAACATTCATTTAGTTTTCTCAGTATCTCCTTGTATTGAGCAGTTAGCCATTGCTAGCTGCTCTTTTATATGTAACCTTGTTAGATAAGTTTTCATATAATGTAGTCATTCCTTTCTTATAAATTTAACTCGTCACTTGAATTATAAAAATTGAATTATATCCTATAACATTTTCAGAAATCATCCATATTTTATTTCTAAAAAAGTGCTTTGTTTTACTGAAAGGTGGTTGCGGAAACAACCGCCTTTTTATTTATGGCAAAATGAGATTTCTATTAAGATTCATTACAAAGTATGTTATTACTGGTACAATCTAGTATAATAAATACAGATCAAATATTGAAAGGAAATATGACAATGAAAAGATATTTTAACTTCATTTCACTTTTCTTAACTGTACTTGTAATAATTAATCTTACAAATATACATACAAAGTACCAATTCTTTATAGGTGCATCTATAGCATTATGTTTAACTATTATTTCTACAAATGAAATTATAAAATTTCTTGCTACTAGTAGCTTATTAGTTTACGCATTTGCGGCTTTTACTCTTTTAAGTATTGCTTGCTAACTTTCAATGTCGCTTTGTATTAAAATCGCGTTTCATTTAATTTTATTACAATAATATAGAGGCACATACGATTTTTTCTTTGTTTATGGGTTCTTACGTAATAGTAAGAACCTATTTTTTTACAGAAAGAATGAACATAGTTATTTAACGTGGAAAAATAATATTTGGATGGGATTCCAGTACACATTATTAAAATGAAGATGGTTCAAGTCGCAGGAAGGCACCTTTGGGTGTCTTTTTTGTGGAGAAACAGTTTAAAAACTAAAAGAACCTCAATAAATGAGGTTCAAAAAATCTACTATTTTAAATTGCCTTCATAAAAAGCAACGCCATTTTGAACATGTTTTAAATACCATGTAATCGTCCCGCCACAAACATTTTCAGTAAAACTATTAGCATATACTCCATTTGAGTAATAAAGAGTTCTTTTGAATTTACCATTAGAATACTCATAAGGAATTGAGCATTTTGCTTGTTTCGGAGAGTTCACAGCTTTTTGCGTATCAGCTGAAGCTGCCCCAATTCCTCCTGTTAATGCAATACCAGTTGCCAATAGCCCTACTACTAATTTCTTGAACATAATAAATCCCCCTTTAATAGTGTTTATAACTTACAACTTAAATGTATCACTTTTGCATTTTATGTAAATATCTTGAATATGTAGAAATATTTATTTAAAATTTGGTAATATTGGGATTTTATTTTATCAAATAGAAAATAAAGGTTGGGTCAAAAATTATGTAACAATGCATAATAAATCAATCAGATATTATGCTATACTCACAAAGAGCTGATACAAAATTTCTTTAGATTGGAAAACTAAAGTCTTATCTACCTAAAAGGAAGGCGCCTAATGGCGTCTTTTCTTTATTTTCAAAAGGACCTGCTCCATTTGTTCTTTAAAACATAAAGTGAATTGAACCCGTTAAAATCAATGGAATGAACCCTAGTTTTCCCCTCTTATCTAAAGGAGGCACTATTGTTATGGGATATGGTGGTAGTTGCGGCGAAGGCTGCGGTTTCGCTGGAGGATTTGCTCTATTAGTTGTACTATTTATTCTATTAATCATTATCGGATGCAGTTGTTTCTGCTAAAAAACTATTAGAAAAGGTACCTATATATAGGTACCTTTTCTTTATGTGCCTTATTCATTATTGGGTTCCAAATTTTTATCACGATTTGATTCGGTTTTTTTATTTTTCGCATTCGTCATACCTCAAATATGAATCGATGTAAGACATGAGGTGTTAACTAAAAGAATTTGGGACCATTTTCTCCCACAAAGGAAATACCTTTTTGAAAACCTCTACCATAGCAGGATCAAATTGTGTACCAGATCCTTCTATAATACGTCTATAAGCTTCTTCAGGAGATAGGGCTGAACGATATGCTCTTGAAGAAGTCATTGCATCAAATGCATCTGCTATTGCAACAATTCTTGCGCATAATGGTATTTGATTTCCTTTTAGTTTTTGAGGATAGCCCTTTCCATCCCATCTTTCATGATGAGAAAGAATTATGTCTTCACTACCTTTTATTAAAGATATATTTTTAAAAACTTCTAATCCTAATCGTGGGTGTGTCTTAATAAGATTATATTCTTCTTCTGTAAGAGAAGATGCTTTCTTTAAAACTTCATCAGGAATACCTATTTTCCCTATATCATGTAATAAACAAATAAAATGAAATTGTTTTAAAGAATTATCATCATATTCATTTGTTTCTTTAGCAAGAATAGTAGCATAATTTGCTACACGTTCACTATGTCCTTTCGTATATTGATCCTTTAATTCCATTATCCTCATTATCGATAAAGCTGTTTCTTTCATTTGTTTTTCATAGGATACTTTAATTTTTTGTACTAAAAATTTTAATGAAAGAAATACAAATAATGACGTAACAAAAATTGTTAGAAACAATAATATTAATGATATTGGATAGTTAATTTCAAAATAATAAATAGCAATTAAAAATCTACATATCATACAAATAGATACCCATAGAAGATAATGAATACTTAAAAATAAAGGTGCAGAAATTACTAAGAAGCACTCTAAATAAGGGATATGTAAAGAAGCATCTGGATTACGTATAAACATAAAATCGTATGCTAAAAGATACATAATACTTACTCCAAGAAAAATATATTTTGTAAACATTTGTTTATTTATTTTTTGTAAACACTTATTATATAAAATAAATGAAATAAAAATAAATAAAAATACGAGTTCAAATAAAAGTTTCTGTAGTGAAAAATCCTTTCTAAGAATAAAATGTTGATAAATATTATCAAACAAAAGAATACTACAGGGAATCAATAGAAACATTTTTATCGGTTCTTTCGTTTCAATATTTTTAATACCTTTAATCATTTTACACACCGCCAAACCTTTTTAATAAAAAAAAATAAGCTCATATAGATATTATTAATAATATCCAAGAATAGATAATAGTGCAAAAAACACCCTTTCTCATAACTTATAAATACGGTACCACCATGATAGGAATGTATAAAAAGATAAATAGGGTTATAGAAAAAGGCGAATTCCTTTTGAAAGTAGGAATTCGCCTTTTTCTTGCTACCGATGATAGGACATTACGTTAATCAACCATGAATAAGTATTCATCACAAAAAATCCACATCTTTGATTATCATTTTAAATAACCCCGTTGTTTTTTCCCCTTTGCTAAGCTCTTTTTTATTACACGGTTCACTTCACTACAATCTCCCTCTATCTCATCAAACTCAAGTGACTTTCTCCACATAAACACATGGACTCAACAAATCACTTTTAACATTTATAAAAAGAAAAGACCTTTTATTTTAATTAAAAGGTCTTTTCTTTAAATATATTTATTAAGATTTATATTTTTTGACTGTACAAGGAATAGTTACAATGTATAAATCTATAGCATAGATTGTAACCCAAATACCTTTACCTTCAGCCGCTAGCTTTTCATTTAATTGTGATAAATGCTCTGCAACTTTTCTTTTACCCCATTTTCTAGGAAACCATTGAAAAACCTTAGGAACATTATGTTTTTTGTTATACCATACATTCAATCTCCAAAAAATCAAGAAAAATGAGACAATTACTACAATACAAAAAATATCAAAATATGAAATTCCTAAAATCATATAATATATTCTCCATTTCCATTAAAGCTCAGATAATTTTTTCTTATATAAAATCAGAAAAAGGATAGCAGCCTCCCGCCCTCACAATATACAGTTATATACAGCTTATCATACAATTCTATTAGAGGAAATATTATCAAAATACCCTCAAATTATATCTATCTAAAAACAAAATATAGACCTATTCACCTTTACGATACATTTATATGTTACGTTGGATAATTCCTTTTATAAGCCGTTTTTTTGATGCAGATGCTATTATTCTCAATACAATAGAAACAATTATTGGAATATATATAGGAGTAAGAAGATTCCCTCTAGCTTAAGCTAGAGGGGATCTTCTTACTCCTATTTCAAACTTACTCACAATCTCTTCAAACGCATGTGCACCTGCATCTGGATATCCTAAACCTCTTTCGCCGATAGACTATATACCTTGCAGTGCTACTTTACTAGAAACTTATACACTATTTAACTGATTCTACTTGTTTCTCTAATTCTCTTCCAAGGAATGTAGCAAGCTCAAGCATACCAAATTGATTCGCTACAGACTCTGCGTCAGAATTATAGTTTGTGTTTGTATTAATATCATACGTATAAATTGTTCCATCCGCACTGCGAATAAATTCAATACCAGCAACGGTAATTTCATTTTCTTTCAAAAACTCTTTGTATTGTTCAATAATTGGCTCGTGGAAGTCTGATATAATTTCAAATTTTGTTGGCGCTTCAGTCTTACTCTCTTCTCCTACTGGGCAGAAAGCATCTTGAATCGAACATGCATCTGCTGGACAAAGTTCAAACCCTTCTGATGTATCTACTTTAACCGCATATACAAACTGACCGCCTACAAACTCACAACGTGTAATATATGGTTCTGGCGCTTCAATATATTGCTGGATTAAAGTGATTCCATCAATGGGTTCTTCAAACGCCGGACCGTCCAAATATTGTTCTAAAGCATCAATGGAATAAAAGAGTTGAACACCAAGGCCTTTACCTGCACGGTTATGCTTTGTAATGAACGGTACTTCTCCTAAATCCCTTGCTGCTTTTACTATATGATCACGGCCAACAGCACCAATTGTTTTCGGCACTTGTATCCCAAATTTTCTTAATGCTGCATATTGATTCAATTTACTTACTTCAAGACGTAAAGCACGAGACCCATTAAATACTGTGCGCCCGTATCCCTCTAGCCAAGCAAGAACTCCTTCAGTCAATTCAGGTGCATATCGATGCCCTCTCGTATGTGAAGAGGCACTCATGCGGCTATAAAAAACACCTTTTGGAGGTTCTTGTTCTAATGAAAGTGTTCCTTCATTTAAAAGCCACTCCTCATACGGTAACTCCAGTTCTTCCAATCTTTTTACTAAATGATTCGTCCATTCCTTATTCTCATGCAATATGTAAATTTTACTCATTTGTAATCAATTCCTTTCTTTTTGCTTCAACTAATGGCATCACTTTTTCAGAAAATCGTTTCATCTCTTCAAGCTGTGGTGAAAATTGTAAAAGCAATAACGTAACACCGACTTCTTCAAAAGCAAGTATTCTTTCTGCAATTTGTTCTGGTGTTCCGATTAAATTAGGACGTAACCCGCGATTCGATACGGAATAATCATTGAGCTTCACTTGCTGTTCCAACTGCGATTTACTCACAAAATCTTGGTAACCCGCGTAACCTAACGCATCATCTTTCACATCCGTTATGCGTCTCCATTCTTCTAACGCCTCTTCTTCTGTATCACGACAAATGACGTAAGCTGCAAGCCCAAATGATTGCAATGGCTCCTCTGTCACTTTCTTTCTACGATTCTTCATATCTTCTATTTTCACAGCTACTTCTTCCACTGTTCCCCCGTGCATTACATATGCATCCGCGTGATTTACAATGACCTCTTTTCCTCGCTCACTCTCACCACCTGCATAAAGCTTGATGCCTTGTTTCTGCACAGGTTTCGGACTTAAATGTGTATGCTGTAGCTCATAAAAATTCCCTTTATAAGAAAACTCTTCTTCTTTCCAAAGCCCCTTCAAAATTGTTACAAATTCCTCTGTGCGATCATATCTTTCATCATGTGCGGTAAATAACCCGCCGTACTGTCTCGCTTCTTCTTCCCACCATGCTGAAACTACATTTAATGTAAAACGACCATTACTTAATTGATCGATATTTGCTGCCATTTTCGCTGTAACTGCTGGATTGTGGAAACCAGGTCTTACAGCTGTCATAATCTCTAATTTATTAGTTACTGCTGCAAGTGCTGCCGCAGTTGTCCACGCTTCTAAACTTGGTGCTGACACACCTTTTATATCATTTAAGTTTAATTCCGCAATAAGTGTTGTTGAAAAACCTAATTGCTCTGCCGCTTGCGCTGTTTGTTTTGCATACTCAAACGTAGGCGGCATAGATTCATCATCCACATTTCGAAGCCATCCTCCAAAAACCGGTAACCAAAAACCATACTCCACTATCTATTCCCCCTTTATGCTTTTAGCCATAAAAAAAGCTACTCTTATCGAAATAAGAGTAGCCTTCTTAACTAAGTGAACCGCTCTTATCTTTCAGGTGTTTTTTCACCTGCAGGATTTGGCACCTTTCGTCTAAAACGAGGTTGCCGAAGTTTCATAGGGCCCGTCCCTCCACTTCTCAACATAAGAATTGTTTGATTTTCATTTATTATAATCATCAGAATAATAAAAATCAATCCTTTAATATTTATTTTTCCTATAAGTATTGAATGATATATAAGAGAAATCATATTTTTATAGCAGTTCATAAAGGTATTATCTTGTTTTACTTACGAATATATATAGGGGTATGTTGTATTATGTCGAAAACATCATGTATAACCAAGTTGCTTTACTTCTATTGAAAAAATACATCAAAATAAATATGAAGCAAAAGAGGTGTTAGTAACATGAAAAATAAACGATGTGATAATTGTGGTTCTACTACATTTAAAGAAGGAAGAGTTGGAGCTGCTTATCATGCATATGTTTGTGCAGATGAACCTAGTAGGTTCTTTTCAAGGGGGAAGCAATCCAAACTATTAACCACATTTTGTTTAGAGCGCGGTGAGGTGAAATCATTTAGAGTTGAGAATCCGGAGAGATTTGAAGAATAGAATAATACTAATTACATATTATGAAGATGGTTATGAATGATGGTAACATTCAAGCATTTCGCCTACCTTTAGAATTGGAATATTGAGTACTTTCATCTATAGGTGCTATTTCACTAGGAAAAATCCGTTCCTCTGTAAAGTTGCTTTCGGAATAATAGACACGAAATTTCATATAATATGCAAATAAACAAGGAACCTATTAGTCGGTTCCTTGTTTATTTAACTAAAGCAAACTTATTTGGAGAAGCCAAATAAAAGTTAAATCAACTCCTATTTAACATTCCCCTTCAGATATATGACAGTAAAGAATACATCATCACGTTGTCAGCAAGCAAAAGTGTATTCTGCATTTCTGAAAACAGTAGATGGCAGATTGTGACCTGCTGAATCTGCTAAAAAAGAATATACAAGAACATCCTTAACATCATCTTTATTTCCACTAATAATAACATCAAGAAAATCTTCTATTTGGAATTCTGGCGTAAACAACACAATCTTAGTTGTTCTGTTTGGTTCTAAAGAAACAAAAGTACGAGAGATTTCAACTAATTCATTTTGAGTTGGGAAAGAAGTGTTTGGACTTCTCTTAACAGTTACCGTTACATTACTAGTATGGCAGCGTGAATCATTGTTTAACATAATGTTGAGAGCAGTTGGAATAATCCCATTTTCAGAAACCGGAACTCGAAACACTCCAGTAGATTTATGAGCCATATAATCACATCCTTTCAAAATAAAATATATTTACAATATATTAGATGCAAAAGATGTTCATTTTGATAGGGACAAATTACTGATATGTGGTACGTATGTGAAGAAATCAAATTGGCAATAGAAATAGACTTTAAACTAGACAAATAAAAGTTGATCGATATTGTTAAAAAACAAAAAAACTCTAACTAATTCGTCATGGCGATTTAGTTAGAGTTTTTTTGTTTGAAGTATTCACGAGTATCTACCCTTATCTTTTCAGGTAAAACAATATCAAGTTCTTGATCTAACCATGCAAGAGTCTTTTTACGAAGAAACTCACGCATGTGTTCTTCTGCTTCAAGCATTACTAAGTTAATTGTACAAGAAGAATTGCTAGGTTCACAAGAATTACAAGCCTCATCTCGATATAATAGACCATTCTGCACAATATTTTTACATTGAAAAATAGGCTTTGGACCTTCGACAGCTTCTATTACATCCCAAAAAGAAATATCTTCTGGAGACTTAGCTAACCTATATCCTCCCTTTACACCTGGGACAGAATTCACAATGTCAGCTTTAGATAATTTACCGAAAACTTTTGAAAGGAATGTTTCAGAAAGTCCTTGAAACTCTGCCAAATCCTTTATTCCAACACTTTCCTTAGAAGGAGTATTAATTAAATAAACTAGGCAATGCAAGGCATATTCAACCCCAACACTATATTGCATATACAAATCACCTGCTTTTTATTTTAAGGGTTATCAAATTGTATCTTAGGACCATTTAGAATTTTAGTCAAATAAAAAAGGGCTCTTTTAGAATAGTGTGTATTTCATTTGACAAAAATAATTTCAGAGTTTATATTAAAGACCAAGTTGATCGACGATTAAATCAGTCTGCAATTAAAACGTAAAAACTTTTAAAAAGGGGAAATACAAATGAACAAAACACTTATTATAAACGCACATCCGAAAGTGGATGATCCATCATCAGTCAGCATTAAGGTTCTTAACCACTTTTTAGTATCTTATAAAGAATTAATTCCTAATAATGAAACGATTGAACAGATTAATTTATACGATGATGTAGTACCAATGATAGATAAAACTGTTTTAAGCGCATGGGAAAAGCAAGGAAATGGACAGAAGTTAACTGATGAAGAACAAAAAGTAACAGAGCGTATGTCCGAAATTTTACAACAATTTAAAAGTGCAAATACGTATGTGATCGTATTACCTTTACACAACTTTAATATTCCATCAAAGTTAAAAGATTACATGGACAATATCATGATTGCACGTGAAACATTTAAATATACTGAAACTGGATCAGTCGGACTACTTAAAGATGGAAGAAGAATGCTTGTTATACAAGCAAGTGGAGGGATCTATACAAATGATGATTGGTATACAGAAGTGGAATACTCTCATAAATATTTAAAAGCAATGTTTAATTTCCTAGGTATTGAAGATTATCAAATCGTTCGTGCACAAGGAACAGCAGTACTAGATCCAAATGAAGTATTACAAAATGCATATAAAGAAGTTGAAGAAGCAGCTTCTAGATTGGCTAACAAATAAAGTGAAACTTTAATCAGTGGGGATTTTGTTCATCCCCCACTGATTATTAGTTGAACCAATCGGACGTTTACGGACAGTTGATCTCCCACCTAACTTCTTTGCTCCAACTGAATTTTGAGGTGGGAGTTTTACTGTCCGTTAACGCGGGATAAATTTTTTCACTGGAAGAATGATGGTTATAAATAAAAATCCCCTCCACCATAAGGCAGAGGGGATCTTCTAATTTCTATTTCAAACTACCCGCAATCTCCGTAAAGATAACTCCAAGCGCATGTGCACCTGCATCAGGATAGCCTAAACTTCTTTCACCAACTGTACCGGCGCGGCCCATGCGAGCTACGATTTCTTTCGTATACTCTGCGCCTTTAACCGCTGCTTCTGCTCCTTTTTCAAAGGCAGTTTTCACGTCTACTTCGTTTGAAGCGCTAGCTAACCAAGAGTCTACACATGGAGCAAGTGCGTCAACAAGTGTTTTGTCACCAACTACCGCTCCTCTTCCGAATGATCTTTCACCGATAGATTGTATGCCTTGCAGTGCTGCTTGTAACATTTCAGCGAATTCTTTCACTGTTAACTCACGTTTTTCGCCTGCTGCTTTACTAGCTGCGCGGAATGCTCCGCCCCAAATTGGACCAGATGCGCCGCCGCAATGTTCCATAATAATCATCGAACAACCGTCAAGGAATGATCCGATCGTTACGTTCTCTTGATCTACAATAGAATGCCACTCACGTTTTAATTGCTTAAATCCTTTTGCTACACTCATTCCGAAGTCGCCATCCCCTGCATGTGTATCTAATTCACAGAACGGTACTTCGTTTTTAATAATAACGTCGCTCATTTTATCAACTAGATAAATCATATTGTTTAATGTAATGACATTATTTTTAATAACAGCATGCTCTTCCGCTGTTTCTATTTCAAAGGAAACTTCCTTCTCTTCTGCTCCTTCAAGCACATTCACGTACTCAACACTTTCAACTGGCCCATCTACTTTAAACGCTGGTGTATTACATTCTTTCGATAGTAATGTTTTTAGCTCATCGTCTAGTTTCATTACTGTTAAAGACATACCAGCCATATCAATACTCGTCATATAATTACCAACGAATACTCTGTTTATTTTAATGCTTCTAGCAGCTAGTTCTCTCGTCACTGCGTTGTTAAATAAGTAAAGTTCTTGCAGTGGTGTTCCGCCAAAACCATTTACTAAAAGCGCAATTTCTTCGCCGTCTTTTACTCCTAAATCTTTTATTAAATCATTTGTCATACGGTTAGCTAATTCATCTGCTGACATCGTTTTTTCACGTTTAATACCTGGTTCACCGTGAATACCTACGCCGTATTCCATCTCATCTTCCGCAAGTGTGAAAGTAGGTGATCCGCTCGCTGGAACTGTACAAGAAGTTAACGCTAAACCGATTGTACGCACGTTAGCAGCTGCTTTTTCTGCGACAGCTTTCACCGCTCCTAAATCCATACCTGCTTCCGCTGCTGCGCCGGCAATTTTATGAACTAAAATAACTCCCGCAACGCCGCGGCGTCCTACTGTATACAGACTATCTTCTACCGCAATATCATCGTCCACTTTTACGTAGTCTACTTCAATTCCATCTTCCGTCGCTAAATGCGCACCGTTTTTGAAATTCATAATATCGCCGCTGTAATTTTTAATAATTAATAACGTTCCTTTTTTACTAGCTGTTTCTTTAATTGCTTGATACACCTGGATTTGTGAAGGAGAAGCAAACACATCTCCGCACACTGCCGCATCTAACATTCCTTTTCCGACTAATCCTGCATGCGCTGGCTCATGACCACTACCACCGCCACTAATTAACGTTACTTTATTTTCGTTCATTTCTTTCTTCTTAATGACTTTATATTTTTTCAAAAGCTCAAGCTCTGGGTGAGCCATAACCATTCCGTTGCACATTTCCATTACTAATGTTTCTGGTTTGTTTATAATCTTTTTCATTGTAGTTCTCCCTCAATTCCTTTAATATATTGTGATATATTTGAAATCTTCTTCTTACTACTCATGTTAAAATGAAAGCGTTTTATAGTAAACGGACAAAATGGACAATCTGTCTAAAGACACCGCTCTCAT
>Ga0102589_1004143_pt1 | contig 14017 bp, 12 predicted proteins | sample AraplaMF_Col_mLB_FD_76858 | JGI IMG/M metagenome (GOLD analysis project Ga0102589, IMG submission 76858) | Arabidopsis root microbial communities from the University of North Carolina, USA - plate scrape MF_Col_mLB | ecosystem: Host-associated > Plants > Roots > Endosphere | place: USA... | reverse complement strand
CGCAGAAAAATAACTTACCACCTTAGAGCTGCACTGGGGAAATTAAGTATCTAGTGCCGTATAAACGACGTTACCGTAAAAGAAGCCATTGCATTTTGTGATGGGAATCTGGGTGGAACCACGGGTATAAGCACGCTCGTCCCTATTTTAGGGATGAGTGTGCTTTTTATTATGAAATGGAGAGATGAAAAATGAAAGAACAAATGATTGAAATTAAATTTCCAGATGGTAGCGTGAAAGAATTTGTAAAAGGAATTACTTTAGAAGAAATTGCTGGATCCATTAGCAGTAGTTTAAAAAAGAAAGCTGTCGCAGGAAAAGTAAATGATGGATTATATGATTTACGCCACAATATTGAAAAAAATGCGGAAGTAGAAATCATTACTATAGATTCAAATGAAGGAGTAGAAATTGCAAGACATTCCGCTGCACATATTTTAGCGCAAGCTGTAAAGAGAATGTATGGTAATGTAAACCTTGGTGTAGGACCGGTTATTGAAAATGGATTTTATTATGATATGGATCTCCCGAATAGTGTAAACGTAGAAGATTTAACGAAAATCGAAAAAGAAATGAAAAAGATTATAAATGAAAATGTAAAAATAGAACGAATTGAAGTTTCACGAGAAGAGGCAGCAAAACTGTTTCAAGAAATGAATGATCACCTGAAATTAGAATTGTTAGAAGCGATTCCTAGTGGGGAAAGTGTAACACTATATAAACAAGGTGAATTTGTAGATTTATGTAGAGGACCACATTTACCGTCAACAGGCTATTTGAAAGCATTCCAATTAACTCACGTTTCTGGTGCATATTGGCGAGGTGATAGTAACAATCAAGTGCTTCAGCGTATTTATGGTGTTGCGTTCTCTTCTCAAAAAGAATTAGAAGAGTATTTACATTTCGTAGAAGAAGCAGCAAAAAGAAATCATCGTAAGTTAGGTAATGAGCTAGAGTTATTTATGTTTTCAGAAGAGGCTCCAGGAATGCCATTTTATTTACCGAAAGGACAGATTATCCGAAATGAATTAGAAGCATTTTTAAGAGAAATTCAAAAAGAGTATAAGTATCAAGAAGTACGTACTCCGTTTATGATGAACCAAGAATTATGGGAGAAATCAGGACACTGGGGACATTACAAGGATAACATGTATTTCTCAGAAGTAGACAATAAAAGCTTTGCATTAAAACCGATGAACTGCCCAGGTCATATGTTAATGTTCAAAAATAAATTACACTCTTATCGTGAATTGCCAATTCGGATGTGTGAGTTCGGTCAAGTACACCGACATGAATTTAGCGGGGCATTAAATGGATTATTAAGAGTACGTACTTTCTGCCAAGATGATGCTCATTTATTTGTAACACCGGAACAAATTGAAGATGAAATTAAATCCGTAATGGCGCAAATTGATTACGTTTATAAAACTTTTGGATTCGAATATGAAGTAGAGCTTTCTACTCGTCCAGAAGATTCAATGGGGGATGATAAGTTATGGAAACAAGCAGAAGCGTCATTAGAAAATGTATTACATTCATTGAATTATAAATATAGACTAAATGAAGGTGACGGTGCATTTTACGGACCGAAAATCGATTTTCATATTAAAGACGCTTTAAATAGAAGTCATCAGTGCGGAACAATTCAGCTAGATTTTCAAATGCCAGAAAAGTTTGATTTAAATTATATAGATGAGAAGAATGAAAAGAGAAGACCTGTTGTCATTCATAGGGCAGTTTTAGGATCTTTAGACCGCTTTTTAGCGATATTAATTGAGCACTTTGGAGGTGCGTTCCCGGCATGGGTGGCACCAGTTCAAGTGAAAGTCATTCCAGTTTCGAATGCAGTCCATGTACAATATGCAGATGAGGTTGTGGATAAATTAGCACAAGCTGGCGTTCGTGTCGAAAGAGATATACGAGATGAAAAGTTAGGATATAAAATAAGAGAAGCACAAATGCAAAAAGTTCCGTATGTTCTTGTTATTGGGGATAAGGAAATGGAGAACGGAGCTGTAAATGTACGTAAATATGGGGAAGAAAAATCAGAAGTTGTTGAACTAAATGGATTTGTGGGGAGTATGAAAGAGGAAATAAATAATCGAAAATAGAGTTTAAAGAGAAAACACATCAATTCATTATGGTGTGTTTTCTTTTTTATCTTACAAAAATGTAAGGTAAATGTAAGAGAAATCGAGGGAACGAGTTATAGAAAAATGAGAATATGAAGTAGGAAATAGGTTCATGTTACGGGTGTAACTCTTAATGAATGAATAATTAAAAAATTCTTAAGGATTTACATAAGAAAAAGATGAGAAATATGTGGGAAATTTAATTTATACAAAAGGGATGGAGTGAAAGAGATGTCAACAAATGTAGTTACTGTAGAAAGTGTAGAAAAAACGTATGGGAAAAGAAATGAGAATCAGTCCAAAGCATTAAAGGGTGTATCATTAAGTATTAAAGAAGGGGAATTTGTAGGGATTATGGGTCCTTCTGGATCTGGAAAAACGACACTACTTAATGTAATTAGTACACTGGATCAAGCGACAGGTGGGAGTGTGACAATAGCTGGTACAAATATTACTTCTATGAAGGGGAATGCATTGTCAGATTTTCGCTCTCAAAAATTAGGTTTCATTTTTCAAGATTTTAACTTACTTGAAAACTTATCAATTTATGAAAATATCGCTTTACCACTTTCTTTGCAAGGCGTACCTTCAAGTGAGATTACTGGAAAGGTGAATGAGGTTGCAAAGAAGTTAGGGATTACTGAAATTTTAACGAAATATCCAACTGCTGTTTCTGGGGGACAAAAGCAAAGAACAGCGGCAGCACGAGCTTTAGTACATAATCCAGCAATCGTATTAGCAGATGAACCGACAGGAGCGCTTGATAGTAAAAATGCAAAAAGCTTATTAGAAGCGATGCAAGATTTACATGAAAATCACAATGTAAGTATTTTGATGGTTACACATGATGCATTTAGTGCGAGTTACTGTGAGCGTATTTTATTCATTCAAGATGGTCTTCTATATAAAGAATTAAAGCGTCAAGGAACGCGAGAAAGTTTCTATCAAGACATTTTAGGTGTGCTCGCTCATATGGGCTCAGCTGCTGAGTCTAAGTAGGGGGCGAGACTATGTTATTTAAATTATCACGTCATAGTATGAAAAAGATGTTAAAAGATTATATGGTTTTACTTATTGGTCTCGTTATTAGTATTAGTATCTTCTACATGTTCCAAACGATGGCAATGAATAGTGAATTTACAAAGGATAATAGTCTTATTAGTAGTATTAGACTCGTATTCTGGGTAGGTGCCATACTATTATCTTTCATTACTGTATTTTATATTATATATGCTAATTCTTTCTTACTCACATTAAGAAGAAAAGAACTCGGTATGTACATGATGCTCGGAGCGAAAAAGAAAAAAGTAGCACAGTTATTATTTATTGAAACATTCGGTATGGGTATTGTCAGTATTATTATCGGGATTTTAGTAGGGATGTTACTAGCAAGTGTAGCAGGAAACTTTTTAATGAATGGAATGGAGATTTCAGCGAAAGGTAGTTACTCATCTGTATATACACCAGCAATCTTAGTTACAGCTATTTTCTTTTTAATACTATTTTTTATTACCGGATTAATGAATAGTGTTCGGTTATTACGTAAAACAGAACTAGAGTTAATTCGTGAAGATGAAACACTAGATGAAGTGAAGAAAAGTAAAACTCGTATTATTATAATGACTGTACTTGGTGTATTACTAGTAAGTACAGGATACTATTTTATGGTAAATATAAAAATGTTTGCTGAAATCGGTTTTATAATAGCGACAATCGTTACAACACTTGGAACATATTTTATCTTTAGTTCGTTGCTCCCATTTTTTGTGATGAAAATTAAAGGGAATAAAAAACGAAATGAAACGGGCTTAAATAGTTTTACATATGCACAGTTACGCTTTCGAGTAAATAGTTTATCGAGAGTATTAGGTACTGTAGCAATGTTAATTGCATTAGGAGCAGGTGCCATGACTGCAGGGATGGCGTTCCAAAAAAATGTAGGTATTATGACAGACTTCTCACGAGTATATGATGTCGTAATTCATGATCCAAATGAACAAGACAAAGCGGCCTTAAAAGAAATGGAAATTGTTGAAGAAAGCAAGTACAAGTATAAAGTAGACGGAGAAGCGGTGTATTACTTACGTAATGACTTAACTGCGAAACCACCACTTGTTTCCGATCACTTTGATACAAAAACTTTAAAAGAGCCTGTTCGTAAACGTGTGGCTGAACCTTTAACTGAACCTGTCTATTCTGCTTTGGAAGCTCCCGAAGCAGCGAATAAGCTTCCTCGCATGCCAAAAGATTGGGAAGATGCAGTTGTAAGAGAAATACAAATTACACATAATCAATTTAACGGAAAACCTGTAAGAATTGCAGACGAAGAGCATTATAAAGGAATTCAAGGAACAGAGCATAGTGTAACATTAGCAAAAGTAGACGATATGAAAAAATATAAACCATTGTTGCTCGATATAGATAAGAGACAAAAAGAATTAATTGAAAAAACAACAGGTACAAAAGTAGACTTATTTACGAAAATGACAATTTATCAGTTTATGAACAGTTTCATGAGTGGAACAATGTTTATGGGATTCTTCCTCGGAATTGCCTTTTTAGCAATGATGGCAAGTTCGCTTATGTTCAAAATATTAACGGGTGCTTCTCGTGATGTACGCCGTTATGAAATGTTACGAAAAATCGGTGTGAGACGTAGTATGTTAACCAAAAGTATATATAAAGAAATTTCATATTTATTTATCTTCCCAGCGATTATTGGAATTTCCCACGTGTTAGTAGGGCTAAACTTATTCAGCTTTATATTAGTTGACCCGTTTGTAAAAGTGTGGGTGCCGATTGGGATTTTCTTAGTCATTTATTTCATCTATTACTGGATAACAGTCCAACTTTATAAAGGTATGGTAATGCCGAAAGAAGAAGTAGCGAAATAGTTTAAGAGAAGAGTCCTTGTTTAGAAAACAAGGACTCTTTTTATTTGTAATACATTGTGACCAAACCTTCCTATTATTAATGTATTGAAAATTAAGGGAATATTAAGGGGTTATGTAGTGGAAAGTTAAGAAGTGTATGGGATATTAAGAATGTACAAAAGGTTAAGATGAAATTAGAGAGAGCAATTGTTATATATTCATATTATTTTCAGGTAGTTTTACAGAACTAAATTGATATTTTTATAAATTTAAAAGAAAGGAAACGAATTATGAAGAAGGTGAAAAAATTAATGAAATATATTAGAGCCATCACTACACTATTATTAATTGTAGCACTAGTATTTCCTACATGGACCTCGCAAATAAAAGGGAAAATCAGTATAAGTACGTTAGAATAGGTAGAGATTAATGGAAGTAGTCATGAAATAATGATACGCGGCAAAGATAAGAACAATCCGGTCATTATTTTTGTACATGGTGGACCAGGTACTTCAGAAATACCATATGCTCAAAAATACCAAGACGTATTGGAGGAGAAATTCACAGTTGTTAATTACGATCAAAGAGCAAGTGGGAAATCGTATCATTTCTTTGAAGATTATTCGAACCTTTCATCAGACCTACTAGTAGAGGATTTATTAGCAATGACAGATTATGTTTCAAAACGTCTCGGCAAAGAAAAGGTAATATTAATTGGTCATTCTTACGGTACATATATCGGAATGCAAGCTGCCAATAAAGCCCCTGAAAAATACGAAGCATATGTTGGCATAGGGCAGATGAGTGATACAGTAGAAAGTGAAATGGATAGTTTACATTTTGTAATTGACCAAGCAAAAAATGCAGGGAATGAAGATGAAGTTGCATATTTAAAAGGGTTGACTGAAAAAATTAAAAATGGCGATACATACACTCCGCGAAAGTATGTTGCGAAATACGGTGGAACATCAAGGCTCATTGAAAATCCAGATGGTGATAATATCGGGATGTTATTCAGTAATGAATATAACTTGTTAGACGTAATTCGCTATAACGCTGGATTATCACATTCTCAAACTGTATTATTGGAAAAAGATTTGAAAAATCCATTGCCTACTAAAGTAACTAAGCTAAAGCTACCGTTTTATTTTCTCATGGGGAAATATGACTATAACACTTCATTTCATGCAGCAAAAACATATTTTGATACGATTGAAGCAGATCAAAAAGAATTTATTACTTTTGAGAAATCAGCTCATTATCCACAATTTGAAGAGAAAGAAAAATTTTATGAGTGGATGTCCGATACATTCGTAAAATAAATAAAGTGTATCCGAACTATAGAGAATTAAAAAAGTTAGCGAGATATATCATTATATGAAGCGAAGTTAAATAAAAAAGACTCTTGTATAAAAAAACAAGAGTCTTTTTTTGAATGTTCTCTATACAGAAGGAAAAGATTGAATAATGGTCGAAAAAGATAATATAACTTCCAATAAATGACTGAAACAATAAAATCTTGTCGATAGAAAGGGTATGAAGTATGAAAGAAATGCTACAGTTATTTCGCAACAAAGTGTATGCGCGTTTTTTTCTAGCAAATATTTTAGAGCGACTTGGTTCTATGATTGCTGGAATTTCTTTAATGTTTTACTTGTTAGATCAATACGGAAAACAACCAGTTTACGCAACGATGACACAAATTATGATGGCATTACCTGCATTAATCTTTTTTCTATTAGTAGGGACAGTAGTGGATCGTTTTGATAGACAACGTATTTGTACGGTAAGTAACATATGTTGTTCGCTATGTAATATCGGCATCCTAATTTCGCTTTATTACGGGATGATTATACTCGTCTTTATATTTTTATTTTTGGAAAATGCATGTATACAATTTTTCTCCCCATCAGAACAGTCGATGATACAGGGAGTAGTTGAATCCGACCAATACGGTGCAGCAGCAGGTGTGAATCAAATGGTAAATAGTTTGTATGCTTTGTTTGGTGTAGGAATTGCAACGATGGTGTACTGGACTTTTGGAATATACGGGAGTATTTTAGTAAATACGCTCACTTTTATTATGAGTGGTGTTTTGATTCAAACGATCTCCATTCCAGAAAAAGTGCGTTTGCCAAATGGTAGAATAAAATGGAAGGAAGTTAATTTGAAGATGTTAATAACAGAGTTTCAAGGAGGGATCAAGTATATATACCAAAATGAAACTTTAAAAAAATTACTTTTAGGATTTATCGTATTTGGTTTATTAAATGGTATTTTAAGTATATCTACTACTTACATATTAAAATACAAATTAGCACCAGCAACGTATGAAAGTCTAGCGATGGTGGGTGGTGTAGTTGGAGGGATTTCATTACTAATTGGAAGTATAGTAGCAACAAGTATAGGTAAGAAATATGCACCCAAGCCTATTATTGTCTTTGGTATGGCAGGCTCAGGGGTCTTTTTCGGTATGTGTTACTTTGTAAACCACGTATGGTCTTTTTATGTATGTATCGCTTTTGCGACTTTCTTTTTACCGTTTATTAATGTTGCAATTATGGGCTGGATGTATGAAATTGTAGAAGAATCATTCATGGGACGTGTTCAAAGTTTACTTAGTCCATTAACGACAGGATTCCAGCTGTTATCTCTCGGTGCGATAGCGATGTTGTTCCCGAAATGGATTCGTGCAGATACGTTGTTTATTATTTTATTTGGTTTATTATTTTTTGTTACGTGTTTATATCAAACCATTTTACCTAGTGGGAAGAAACGTGTGCAAGGTATAGTTGAAGAGATGTAATAAATGTGGTTTTTGATTTCTGAATATTCTATCGGATGGTAAGGGGAAATAGTTATGTTGATGCGAATTGTTAAATGGTGTGGGGTTACTTGTTTACAACTAGTAGCTGCAATTTTATGTATAATCTGCCTAGGTGCGCTGCCACGTTTATTTAAGGGATTGCAAATCGATTTAATCGGTTTTTGGAACACGATTGTATTTCTTGGAGGGAAGTTACTACAACCGGGTGAAATTACATATGGATTTCGGGACTCAAGAAAATTATTTCCGCAAATATGGATTCATTATTTTGAAACGATGATTGTATTTCTATCAGCGTTTTTACTATCTTTGCTTATAGCCTATATACTTGTCGTTTGGGTATTGCAGCGTTCTCATATGAAACAGAAAATGTGGAACGGGGTTTTTCTTACGTTTGAGAGTATACCGGATATTTTACTTATTTTATTATCTCAACTTCTTGTCGTAATTATGTTTCAAAAAACAGGATTTATGCCGGTCAAACTGGCTGGATTAGGGGAAGAAAGGATACGTTTGTTACCAATTATATGTCTTACAATACCAACAACATTATTGTTTATTAAACTATTGTTATTACGATTTAAAGAAGAATTAGAGAAAGAATATAGTTTGTTTGCCAAGAGTAAAGGGTTAAGCTTACGGCATATTTTGACACATCATATTTCAAGAAATGTTTTATTGACGACAATTTATTATGCGAAAACAAATATTTTATTTATGCTTTCCAATTTATATATTATTGAATGGATATTTAATACATATGGTATGTTTGTTTTTGTAAAAGAAAATTCTAAATTAGAAATATTTACAGTGAGTCTAGTAATATTATATGTACCGCTTTTTATACTATTTCGTATATTACATACGCTTTTACAAAATGTGATAAAGGAGCGTGTGTAACATGTGGCAAGTTGTAAAAAGAGATGTGAGATTTTGGGTAGGTATTACTTTTTTGAGTGTACTAATGATTGTTAGTATTGGATATACGGTGTTTTTTGATGGGAATATTCGTGAACTTACGATGATGTATAACGAAAAAGGGGAACTAGAGGCAGCTCCATTTTCACCATCAAGTAAATTTTGGTTTGGAAGTGATGTGAAAGGCCGCGATCTTGTTCAATTAATAATAGAAGGCGCGAAATGGACAGTTGGAGCGAGTATAATTATAGCGATATTACGAGTTATAGTTGGAGGGGGAATTGGTTTACTTCTTGGTATGTATGGTAAACGTTCTTTTCCAGTTATTTCATCCTTTTTTGATCCTTTTAGTATTGTACCGATGGTTATGATTTCTTATTTTATGCTAAATGAAGTTTTAACGTTTGATAGTGGAGCAGAAGTTGTGCCGTTGTATTTGCGTGTGGCATTTCAAATTATAGTTCTTGTATGTCTTGCTGTACCAACGGTTATGTTGTATGTAGCGCAAGAAGTAAAGCGTGTTAAGAAAGAAGAATTTATGTTGGCAGCTACTGTGCTCGGCGGAAGTAAGTGGCATAGGTTGAAGCGCCATATATGGCCGCATATGTTACCATCATTTCTTTTATTAGTAGCTCAACAGTTTGTGAGTACTTTATTACTTCTTTTACACCTTGGTTTGTTGCAATTATTTTTTGGTGGAACTATAACCTTCAGTGGAATGGATCCAGATAGTGTAACAAAAGAGTGGACGGGCCTAATTGGTCAAAACTTCCGTCACTTAACTACACATACGTGGATTGTACTTATACCAATTGCTTTTTATAGTATGACAATATTGGCGGGAAATTTAGTAAGTAATAGTATGCAAGATGCGATTAAACTAGGGAATGTAAGAATATCTAAGAACAAGGATAAAGAAATGAAGGAAGAGAAACAAATACAGCATACTGTGAATGATTTTTCTTTCTATAGAGAGATACAAAAATAAAGAGAGATAGCTGAAGTTACAAAATGAAAAACAGTAAAATTATAAAAATATATAATAATCAAATTATTGTAGGGATATCGATAGCATATAATTGAACTGGGTGATTAAAAGTGACTAAACAAAATAAAAAGATAATTGATATATGTGATAACTATAGACTATTAAATAAATATTCACGTAACAGTATTCCAAGTGTAATCTTCATAGCAGGGTTAGGCGATAGCTATGAAACATGGAATAAAGTCCAAGACCGAATATCGCAAAAAACATCAACCTTTTCCTATAACAGGTCGGGTATTGGCAGGGGGCAAGTCGCATCCGTCCCGACGACTTGCTATGATCTAGTCGAGGAGCTCAACGAATTGTTGCTAGCGCTTGAAGTGGAGAAGCCCTATATATTGGTGGGACATTCTTTTGGTGGTTTGGTCGCTAGATTATATGCCAGCCTTTATCCACTGAACATCTGCGGTATGATTTTGGTTGACGCTGCACCGGAATATAAAGAACTTGCCTATGAAAAGGTTCTACCCGAAAATCTGCTTGCAAGAAATAGGGAATATTACGAGAATCCTATGTTGAATAGTGAGAAGATTGATAAAATACAAAGTTATAAGCAAATCGTTGATCATTCAAAGCAAAGTAACCTCCCTCTTGTAATTATTACAAGAGGTTTACCTGACAATGTTGAAGAGGGGTGGCCATCTCAAGAAATATTGGAAATTGAGCAAAGACTCCAAGCAGAATTCCAATGGCTATCAACGTCAAGCAAGTACCGGATTGCTAGTCGAAGTGGACATTATATTCATCATGATGAGCCAGAAGTTGTTATAGAGGAGATTATGTTAATGTTGAAGGAGATGGGGAAATGAGCGATACAAGGACTAAATTGATGCTGGATTTGCAAAGAATTGAGAAGGATGAGTATCAGTTACTCGAAGGTGAGCAGCATCAAGATTTCTTACCTTTGTTACTTCAATATATTGGTGATCCTCAGCCAGAATTACGGGATAACCTGATTTATTCGATGTTTTATATTTGGATTAGAGAAGAGAATAGATTCAGTGAAGAGGAGTTACGAAGCCTCTTAACTGTTCTGACTGATGAGAACCATTTGTTCTATAATATTGGTAGCGAGGATGATCAGTCAGTTTTTACAAGGACGTTCTCTGCTTTACCTATCGCTTTGATTGTGCAACGTCACAGACAGAATCCATTTTTTAATCAAGCGGAAATTGAGCAATTAATACATGCCATGCTCCGTTATTATAAAGAGGAGAAGGATCTGCGAGGTTACATTTCAGTAGGAGGCTGGGCTCACAGCGCGTCTCATGGTGCGGATGTTTTTGTCGAGCTGGTGCAGTGCGAGGAGAGCAGCGTCGCAATGCTGCGTGAGGTTCTTGGCGCTATTTCTGGCATGCTTCATAATGATAGACACATTTTTAGCGATGAGGATGATGAGCGGTTGGTAAACATCGTGGATACGATGATTGACAAAGAGTTACTTCCACATCAAGAAATCGCTGATTGGATTAGCGGCTTAGCGCAATGCTGCAATTTGCCAAGAAGTCGCAGTCAGGTGATTGCTCGCGTGAACAGCAAGAATTTTTTACGCAGTCTCTATTTCAGAAGGGGACAAGATAGCCGAGGGAATGAGCTTAACACTGTCATACTTGGTACTGAGGCAATATTGAACAGGTTTTCTTTCAGTTAAAGGGTTAGAGGGGCCGTCCCACATCGCCATCAAGTTAAGGCTTTGAAGTACCCCCTAAATGAAAATTTTATTTCTCTATAGTTAGTTATTTTGAGAAATGAGCTCATTTTTTTGTACTTTTCTTAAGTTAATGGGCATGGGATAATATAATTGAAAAACCATTTTAAATTTTCTTTATTTTTCTAGTGATCTTTGGTAATATTTAATTTAAAGATGTAAAGAAAGGGGAATCTATATTACACATGTGGAATATCTTGAAATGATTATTTAATTGGATAGAGACAGTGGCGGTCCTTGGTTCTTAAGGATGCGTTTATTTGTCTATCTTAAATCATTCAAGGGATACATGGTGTGGACAATTAAATTCCCATTGTCGAGCAGATACCTTTGTATATCTGCTTTTATTTATGGGCAAAAATACATCTCTATTGACACAATCATAGAGTCCCTAAATTGGGGGGATTTTAATGAGAAATCAGTACGAAAAAGAAGAAGCACTAACAGGAGGGAATGTCTCCAGTGTATATCGTTTGGGAGATACGGTTCGTCGAGAATTAAAGACTGATAGTGTTAAAATTCATACATTGCTAAAGCACCTTGAAAACAAAGGTTTAAAAGGGGTGCCAAAGTTTCTGGGTATCGATGAAAAAGGGAGAGAGATTTTATCCTTTATTGAAGGAGAAGCTGGCAATTATCCGTTAAAAAAATACATGTGGTCGGATGAGGCTTTAAAAGATATCGCAAAAATGCTTCGTCTCTATCATGATGCGGTGAGTGATTTTCCAATGGAAGAACGTTGGCAACCCATTGATAACACTCCGCAGCTATTTGAGGTGATGTGCCATAATGATTTTGCCATCTATAACATTATTTTTAATCGCGAAAAAACAGTAGGTGTGATTGATTTTGATTTGGCTGCTCCTGGTCCAAGACTTTGGGATATCGTCTATACGCTTTACACTTGCGTTCCTTTAAGTAGGCTTTATCATACGGAAGCAGGCGAAGCCATTTATTATGATTCGTTAAAGGATGCTGAGCGAATCAAACAAAGGGTTAAATTGTTTTTTGATTCCTATGGCATGGAGGGAATAGAAAAAGGTTTTTTAGAAATGGTATTGCTACGAGTAGAAGGATTATGTAAAACCATGCAAAGGAAGGCCAAAGAAGGCGATATGGCGTTTCAAAAAATGATCGACGAAGGACATTACGATCATTATCAAGAGGAACTCCAATTCATTCGCGAACACGGAAAAGAATGGATTTAAGAGAAAAGTCTTGGTGAATTAATGGAGTGTAAGCAATTAAAAAGAAATGCCACCCTCAAATGAAAAAATACGCCATCCTTTCCTATGATTCTATAGAAAGAATAGCGCATTTTTTCATTTGAGGGGAGAGCTTTGTTTTATTAGTTTAATAGTAATTGAGTAGCACCAAAGTGTTTAAGAAAAAAACTGTACAACAGTTATTTGTTAGGTATTCTATATTTCGAGTAAAAATAATTTTTAAAAATCAGTACGTTTATAAATTCTCACCGTTAAGAAGTAAGAACCGATAAATATAAGCATGGTAACGATTGAAGCAAGTGCAATTAGTTGATTAATAGTAAATTGTGTGGTAACGCTATATACAAGGTCAGTAATATTTACATATGCCTCAATTGGTCTCCATAAAACAACACATACAGGGAAAATAATGCTGACAGCAGCCATCAAATATTTATTGGTGAAGCGATAGAAAAATGGTAAGTAGATAGACGTAAACAACATGACAGTAAGAACACTAGCCACAATTGTCTGTGGATTTTCAATTTCAACTCCATAAGTCGGGGATGCAACTTGAATTACTGCTTGTATCAATAATGAGAATAGGACTACTAGAATCGTGAACAACACTGTACCAATATATTTTGACATAATAATTTTATTTCTACTATAAGGCAGGCTATTAATAAATTTATGACTATTATTCTTTTCGTCGTAATAATGTAGATTGATCATATAAGAACCAGCCACCAAAACAACTATAAACCCAAAACTTCCAAACGTCCCTATAAAAAAGCATATACCAAGTAGGTAGAGTAAGATCATTAATTTTTGCAATCGAAAATCCTTTAATATTAAATTATACATATTGAACGTTCCCCTTTTTTGTATAGTACATAATATCTTCTAATGTCGCTTCTTCAATTAATACATCATTCCCTAATTGTGTACGTGAATGGCTGGCGTTACTTGTGAGTGCTTCAAATCCCACGTTTGTTTCACGAATCCCGATTAATTGTTCTCTGATTTTAGGCGTAAGCAAGGATTTATCCCCTTTTACAATTGCATATTCTTCAGAAATACTATGTATATCTTTTTCAAACACAATCTCACCATTATGAATAAATACAATATAATCAGCAATACGATCTAAGTCAGTGGTAATATGTGTGGAGAAAAAAATTGTTTTATCTTGATCAACCATTAAATCATAAAGGATGTCTAAAAGTTCTCTTCGAAATACAGGATCGAGTCCAGATGTCGGTTCATCCATAAGTATAAATTCGGCATGGTGTGAAAGTGCAAA
>Ga0102589_1004142_pt1 | contig 14017 bp, 12 predicted proteins | sample AraplaMF_Col_mLB_FD_76858 | JGI IMG/M metagenome (GOLD analysis project Ga0102589, IMG submission 76858) | Arabidopsis root microbial communities from the University of North Carolina, USA - plate scrape MF_Col_mLB | ecosystem: Host-associated > Plants > Roots > Endosphere | place: USA... | reverse complement strand
TTCTTATAGAACAATGCTCATACGAGCTGAAGAACGCGCTCAATTCAACGCTTGGAATAACTTTTGTACAAGCGGGGCTTTTATTATCGGTCCAGCCCTTGCTGGAATACTTCTCACCACGTACTCAACATCCTTTGTGATTTACTGCAACTCACTTTCCTTTCTACTTTCTACTATTCTCATTTATTTCTTACCAAACATTACATTACAAACAAAGCAAAACAAAGAGGTTGCAAATACTTTCGTACAAACATTACGAAGTGATTGGAAACAAGTTTTTTCATTCGCTCGAACGGAAACTTACATCATTCTCATATTCGTTTTATTTCAAGCTACTATGCTTGTTTCTATGGCACTCGATTCACAAGAAGTTGTATTCACAAATCAAGTACTGCTTTTATCCGACATGGAATATAGCATGCTTGTTAGTATAACTGGTGCTGCTTACGTTTTCGGCTCATTTCTTGTTTCCCTCTTTGCTAAACGATTACCGATTCAATATTGTATCGGATTCGGTATGATATTTACAGCAATAGGTTATGTAATTTTCGCCTTTTCAAATTCATTTATCATTGCGGCAGGCGGTTTCATTTTACTGGGTATTTCTTCATCATTTGCTGGTACTGGATTTATCACATTTTATCAAAATAACATCCCGGTTCATATGATAGGACGTATTGATAGCGTATTTGATTCTATAAAAAATTTCATCCAAATCTTTTTCATTTTAGCAATTGGAGCATCCGCACAATTTCTTTCCGTTCAAATTACTGTAATCAGTAGCTCGTTACTCATTCTTTTCCTTTCCTGCTTATTAGCAATCCGGGTAATGACCCCTTCACGAGAAAAATATTTTAAAGCTACCGGGTCATCATTGGAATATTAACTGCAACATAAAAAGCGGCTATTTAGCCGCTTTTTCCCCGTATTAAAGGACAGTAAGCCCTCACTGATTAAAGTTTCACTTTATGTTAAAATATGTATTGGATCTGATTATGTAGGAGGGCTATTTTGGAGATTATATTCATTTTCATATGTATTATATTAGTAGCTTCTATTTTACAAACAAGTACAGGTTTTGGCTTTTCTATTATGCAACACCTTTCTTACTCATGCTATTTCTACCACAAGAAGCTATACAAATAAATATCATTTTATCATTAATTATTTCCATATCACTCATCTGGAAAATAAGAATGGACATTGATTTTATTCTACTGAAAAGATTAATTTTCGGCAGTATAGTTGGTGTTCCTTTTGGTATTATCATTTTCAATTCTATTAACATCAACACATTTAAATTAGCAATTAGCATCCTACTCTTACTATTAACGTTGATGCTAATATGCAACGTTAAGATTAAATCAACACAATCTAGAGATTTCATAGTTGGCGGATTATCTGGTCTATTAACGACAAGTATCGGTATGCCAGGACCACCCCTGTTACTTTACTTTACAGGAACTGATACGAAAAAAGAGAAATTAAGAGCAACCACTTTAGCTTTTTATCTATTTATATATTTCATTAGTCTACTAACTCAAATACTCTTTACTGGTACAAACAAAACAATTTGGGAATCCAGTTTTTATGCTATTCCAATCGTATTTCTAGGTTTGTATATAGGTCAAATTATTTTCAAATGGCTTAATCAACGGATTTTTAAAATATTTACGTACATCCTTTTGAGTTGCACCGGTATGTATCTTCTTATTGAAAGTTTGCATTTGTTATAAGTAAGCTCTTCAAGATAATAGATACTTTAGATGGTACAAAAACACATTGACTTAAACGATTAAAAGCGGCTATTATGCCGCTTTTTATCTTCACTTAAACTAACGTTTCATCACACAGCTCTGTTACATTTTTAAAGTACTGCAAGTTCTCCTTCGCTTCAGCTTCATTAAATAAATTGAGCTGTTTCATTATTTCAGCAGCGAATTCAACGTACGCAGATCCTACCGCTGTTATAATTTTCCCATCAACGGTTACATCTTTATTTTGTTTATATTCCCATTCATGTAAATGCGCTAATTGTTTTTCATCTGGTGTTAATGATGTCGAGAATTTCTTCTTATTAAGTACTCCTGCTGCATGTAGTAATGATGTCCCTGCACAAATACCTGCTATCCATTTATTTTGCTTATGTAATTCGTTCACGATAGTTAACAATTGTTCATTTTCTAAATGGTCAAAAATATGTCCCCCTGGTACAATAAACACTTCATAGTCTGCCACCTCAATATGCTCGATAGCGACATGTGGTTGACACAAAAAACCACCTTCTCCTGTAACTGTTTTTCCTTCTACAGTTGCTGTTATTATTTCAAATTCCTTACTTATCAAAAATAAACTCGCTATATTCACTTCAAATTCTGCAAATCCATCAAATAAAAAGATTAAAGCTTTTTTCATATTATCTCCTCCTTCTATACTTATTCGAAAACAATCATATTTCTCCTCCAAAAAAGGCAGACCTACATGTAGGTCTGCCTTTTTATTCATTTCTTATTAAGTCCTTTTTCACTTAAAAACTCTTTCATATGCATTCGTTTTTCTTTAGACATAAACGAACTCATTGATTCCGTCCATGTTACGTTTTTCTTATTTGATGATCTTGCTTTGTAATACGAACTCATCGTTTCATCGTATTCGTTTAGTAATTCATCATATTTCTTTTCATCATACCCATTTTCATGTAGAATTGCCGCTACTGGTAAACGTGGTTTCACTCCATGATCTTCATCTGGTACACCCACTGTCATTCCGAAAATAGGATATACTTTATCTGGTAAATGAAGCAATTCACTTACTTCTCTCGGATTATTACGAATACCACCAATATAACATATACCGTATCCTAACGATTCTGCTGCTAGCGCTAAGTTTTGTGCGAAAAGTGAAGCATCTACCGTCGAAACGATAAAATCTTCTACTCCTTCATGCTTTATCTCGGTACCATGTTTTTCACATGCCATTTCAAGACGTTTTAAATCTGCACAACAAACAAAGAATGCTGCGCAGTCCTTCACGTGACGATTTCCGGATAACTCTGCTAGTTTAGCCTTTAAGTCTTGATCGGTTACATATATAACAGAATACGCTTGTACAAAATGCGAGGAAGCGGCATGCTGCGCAGCTTGCACCATTCTTTCCACTACATCTTTCGGAATTGATTCTTCTTTATATTTACGAACTGACACGTGTTGCTCCATTTTATGTATGATCTCATTCATGAAAAACACTCCTTTTTCTCTTCATAATGAAAAATTAACATATCTTTTTCAATATTCACAACTTATAAGCACAAAAAGAGCAATTCTTTTTGAATTACTCTTTTTAAAACGCCTATTAGTACGGTAAATGAAATTATATCGACGATTCGACAAAGGATATTGACTTACCGACAAATAAAGACACACTCACGCCGAATTATTCCTTATCTTATTACGCCGTTTTCAAAACTTTAATACCTTTTACGATATTCCAAATGAAGTAATAAATCCCTACAAGAACGAACACCGCATATGTGATCATCATTCCAATTCCAGCACCATCCGATTGATTGAAGCTTAAGCCATATATGCCGGATACTGCTAAGCCACCAAATAAAATCGCATACGGGAAAATATGTGACCAAAATGCTTTTTTCGCGTGGTATTTCACTTCATCCTCCGCAACGAAGTACACGATAATTGGTAGTAAAAATGGTGCAAAAAAGATACTAAAGTAACATAGTGAAGATAATATATTATTTCCTTTCATCCGATTCACCTCTAAATAGTTTTTGTTATCTTCATTATGTCAAGAATCCATTGTAGAAACTATCGCTTTACCTTTCATAAACATGACATATTTGTAAGATTTCCATCAAAAATAATCCCGCCTGGATTTCGAGGCGGGATTATTTTCTCTATATTCGATTCATAAACCAATATTGCGTAATGGCTAAATACTCTCGTATATTCGATGGAATGACAATTCGCTTCGGTGTTTCAGCCGGAAGGCCTTCTAATTGTAAACCTTGTTTTGCTGCTATTTTTTTCGCTCTAAACATATGGAAATCGTTTGTTACGATCATTCCTTTTTTCATATGACTCGGAATTAACGGTTTTGAGAATGTAATATTCTCATCTGTACTCGTTGATTTATCTTCCATTATGATTCGGTCTTCTGCAATTTTTAGTTTCATTAATCCATTTTTCATTGCTAATGCTTCTGAAATATCTTCCCCTTTTCCTTTCCCTCCAGATACTATAGCAATTGTTTTCTCATGTGATTGTAAATACTCAGCTGCTTTATCAATACGATATTGCAATGAGTACGATGGTTTCGTTCCGTTGACTTTCGATCCTAATACAATTATATAATCCGCATCGTAGGTAGCATTCATTTGCCCATGCTTATAAATGTTATATTGTAAAAATCCCGCATAAACGGCGCAAACCATTATAATTCCTATCATATACTTCATTATTTTCTTCTTTTTCATATCCTTATTCTCCTAAGTTCTTTGCTTCTTTCATGATAATATCCATTTATTTGTTTGTATACAGACAAATTCCAATTCATCCTAATTTATCCTCTGGAAAGTAATATTTATATTTCTTTCGGGAACAGTAAGTACAACTTTGCACGAAGGAGTGTCTCTATTGCTTCTCTTTTTATGTAACGTATCGTTCTTTTTTATCTTATTTTTACTATCACTTAAATTGCTCGGTAAATCCGCTTTAGCACAACTAACTCCCCATGATTTTGGTGCTATTATCTTTTTATCTTATTTAGCTTTTCAGGCCATACCAGTCTCTGGTGCTTTGCAAGCTTTTCTTGGTATGGTCGTTATTACATGTTTGCATTTACTTCTTACAAAATTAAGCTTATTAAACAAACTAAATCGTTTCATTCTCGGACATCCTATCATTTTAATTAAACATGGTGACATTATTTTTGAGAACTTACAAAAAAGTAGATATCCAATTGCTGAACTACTTTCTAATCTTCGCGTCGCAGGATATCCAAGTGTTCACGAAATTGAATACGCTATTTTAGAAGCAAACGGAGCCATTAGTATTTTACCAAAGCGTGAGCTTGTACCATTAACTCCAAAAGATTTGAACATAGATGTTACGTATGCCGGATTACCAATTGCCCTTATCGTTGATTCGCAAATTCAATACGATAACTTAAAGTTAATTCATAAAGACGAAAAATGGTTATATAAAGAATTAAAAGAAAAGGGCATCACTAATATTAAAAGCGTTGCTTTCGCGTCTGTTCAAGAAACAGATGGATCTTTTGCGATTAGTTTAAAAGAATAGAAAATCCCCTTAATTTCTTAAGGGGATTTTCTTCATTATATCGCTTCTTTCTCTCCCGCCATATTTAATGGAACAGGATGTTTCATACGATTCATCGTAAATACGATAATCGCTGTCAATACTTCAGCTACTGGCATAACGAGCCAAATTCCATTTATCCCAAATAATTTTGGCATAATCCATAATAATGGAATAATAAATAGTAACCCTCGGCTCATTATAATCAGCACTGATTTTGTCGTTTGTCGCACGGATTGGAAGTACTCTCCATACACAATGTTATAGCCTAAAAATACATATTGGATAAAGAACAGGCTAATACCCGTTAATGTTAACTCCAACAACTCTGGAGATTGGACATCAAATAGACCAATAATATATTTCCCGAAGAATAATCCGACAATTATTGCAATACCACCGAGTACTACCGCAATTTTTACAGCGAACTTTAATCCTTCACGCAATCTCTCTGATAAATTTGCGCCGTAATGGAAACTAGCAATCGGTTGTAATGCTGCTCCAACACCGAAGAATAATAGTAATGTCATAGCGTGAATACTATTCACCATCGCATAAGAAGCGACTCCAACTTCTCCTGCATATTGAACGAATGCGATATTAAAACCGATTGTTACAATCGCTACTGTACTTTCTGCTGTAAAGCTCGGGAAACCGATTATCATAATTTGTTTCACTGTATCCCACTCAAAATGAAATTTCGTCCATTTTAAAATACTACTTTTTCTAAAGAAATGAGATAATAATACAAGGAAACCAATCGCTGCTGAAAGAATAGTCGCTGAAGCAGCTCCTGTTACGCCCCATTCAAAAATGAATATAAAGATATAGTCAAACACTATATTTAATACAGCCGTTACAACTAGACCTGCCATTGCTAAATTAGGATTTCCGTCATTTCGTATAAATGTACTTAAAATATTTTCTAAAACGTATATCATTCCAAACATTAATAACACATGTAAATAGTCTAACGCATACGGTAAAATCACTTCGTTTGCACCGAATAAGTATGCTATATCTTCTATTCTCCATAAACAAATCGCTGCTAAAACACCTACGATCATTACTGCTACCGTCATGGATTGCGTAAAAATAGACCTTGCTCTTTCTATTTTATTTTCACCTAGAGCAATGGAATATAACGTTGCTCCGCCCATTCCAATCCATAATGAAATAGAGAAGAAAATTGAAAAGGCTGGAATAGCCACGTTTACTCCTGCTAATCCGTTTGCTCCAACTCCCCTACTAATCATAACCGCATCAATCACAATATTAACTGACATTAATACCATTCCAAGAACGGCTGGTATTAAATATGAAATAAATAAACTTTTTATCGGTTTTTCTCTTAACTTTTCTGTTGTTTCCATCATATAAATGCTCCTTTTTTCAATGCTCTGTTCACAGTTTAAACCTTAAAGTTACTTGAAGGTCAATAGAGAATTTGAAAAATAGGTAACTTAATTATTCTGTTTGATGTCAATTTGTAATGATACGAGTTCTAAATCTTATTGCTTTGTTTTTTCATGATAGGAATTTGAATTTCAGTTACTTGCTCCTCTGGATTTTCTGTTACAGACCAATCAATTAATGCAATCTCAATCGCATCTCCACTTACTTCGTATCCTTCTTGATCAATATATTTCATTAATTTCTTATATGTTTCATCCGTTTCTTCATATGGGCCGTGATGGTATACACAAGCGAACATACCTTCTTTAATTTCATCTGAGCTATGTACTTGAAAAGGCATGTAATCTAACAGAATGAAAACACTACTATATGCTTGAAACTCATTTTGCATTAATCCTTTTTTCGCAACTGTTACACCGATGTCTCCAGAGAATAAACTATCATCCATTTGTCTCATATTTTTTTGCAGCGAATGAATATAGTACTCAAACATATCATCCGTCGTATTCGGGGCAACCGCGATGGCTGTAATTTTCCTCTGCGGGATCTCTTTAATTACCATTTGTTCAGCTTTTGCTTTTGTTGCTTCTTTAATTAAATGAATTCTATGCTCCATTTTCGCCAAAGCATACTCAATTTCTCTTTGTTTTTTCAACATCATTTCTTGTTGTTTCTCCAGTAAATTAAGTGCGTACGCTGGATTTCTTTCATCAATATATTTCTTAATTTCCTTTAATGGAATATTTAATTGGCGTAAAAACTTAATCGTATCTAATAGTGAAAATTGATCGATTGTGTAATAACGATAATTCGTTTGCGGATCTACTGTAGACGGATGAAAAATACCTTTTTCATCATAATAACGTAATGTAGATTCTGCTATATTATGCATTTTTGCCATTTCTCCAATTGTAAAGCGTTTATTTAATAACATCTTTTATTTCCTTCCATTTCTATTTATTTCATTATATGTTCATTCTGTCTTCAAAACAAAAAAGAATTCCCCTACGAGAATTCTTTTTATTAACTCTTACACCTCTATTATTATAGGAAGGATCATCGGTTTTCTTTTCGTATTAGTATATATAAACTTCCCTAAAGCCTCTCTTACTTCTCTTTTCAAAATACCCCAGCTATTCACATTCTCTTTCTTCAAATTATTAATTGTAATAACAGCTAATTTATTTAATTCCTTCAAAAACTCTTCTGAATCACGAACATAGACAAATCCACGAGAGATAATATCAGGACCGGAAATAATTTCTCCATCCACTTTATTAAAGGTAATAACTATTACGAGCATTCCATCTTCGGAAAGTTGTTTTCGATCACGTAATAAGGCATTTCCAACATCACCAATTCCTAATCCATCTACATATATATTTCCGGCCTGTATTTTTCTAGATTGAACGGCCACTTCATTACTAATATCTACAACATCTCCATTACGAACGATAAAGATATTTTCTTTTTCGACACCAATTGATTCTGCTAACAAACTATGGTGATGTAGCATTCTAAACTCTCCATGAATTGGAATAAAATATTTTGGCTTCATTAATGTAAGCATTAACTTCAACTCTTCTTGATATGCATGACCGGATACATGCACTCCAGTAGAACTACCTGATCCGTAAATCACCTTTGCTCCTAATGCAAATAAATTATCGATAATTCGAGAAACGTTACGTTCATTTCCTGGGATAGGGGTCGCGGCTATAATAACCGTATCTTCTGGTAAAATATCCACTTGTCTATAGTTTCCACTAGCTAAACGCGCTAAAGCTGCCATTGGTTCTCCTTGACTTCCTGTACAAAGTATTGCAACCTGCTTTGGATCTAAACGATTTACCTCATTTGCTTCAATTAACATACCTTCTGGAATATGTAAATAACCTTTCTCCAGAGCAACTTCTACTACATTTACCATACTTCTCCCGAGCAAAGCCAATTTTCGATTTGTTTTTATGCAAGCTTCAACTATTTGCTGAACACGATTCACATTAGAAGCAAATGTAGAAATAATTACTTTTCTATTTGCTTTCATAAATATTTCCTCTACCCGTTCTCCTACTGACCTTTCTGATGGAGTAAAACCTGGGCGTTCTGCATTTGTGCTTTCAGATAATAAAGCTAGTACACCTTCACTTCCTATTTTAGCCATTTTATGAATATCAGGATGTTGATTATTTACTGGTGTTAAATCAAATTTAAAATCGCCTGTATGTACTACAGTGCCTTCTGGTGTATGAAAAACAATACCGAGACAATCCGGAATACTGTGGTTCGTTTTAAAAAAGGTTGCCTTAATAGAACCACAATCAATTTCTGATTCTGAATGAATAACGATTAATTCCGTATCATTTTGAAGATTGTGTTCCTTTAATTTAATTTCAATTAAACCTAACGTTAACTTTGTTGCATAGATTGGTACATTTAGTTGTTTTAAAAAATATGGTATTCCGCCAATATGGTCCTCATGCCCGTGCGTTACTACTAAACCGCGAATTTTTTCTTTATTTTCTTGCAAATATGTGACGTCTGGAATTATTAAATCAATCCCTAATAAACTTTCGTCTGGAAATTTAGACCCACAATCAATGACGACAATATCATTTTCATATTGAATAGCATACATATTTTTTCCTATTTCATTTACTCCACCTAAAGCAACAATAGACAAGTTATTTTTTAATGAATTCAAATGATAAAACCTCCTTTTCACATTTATAATTCGTGAAATAGTATGTAGGCTTTATTATTTGTAATGAAAAAGGACTTCATACTATTTCATACATATAAAAATTCACACACTATTCTTATATGTATATACCTAATAACACCGTCTCTCTCTAAAAAAGCTCCCATTTTTTCATTGATTTTTTGCAAAATATATTATATATTAATTACAGGTTCAAGTTACGAGTTCAAAAGAACTTGTAATTAGACCCTTTTGTTTAATGGGTTTTACATATTTTCATTAGGCAAATTCCGAGAAATCGTATGATAAAACTAAAAATGATGAGGAGAGGATCAGATGGAATTCGAATTTTTCTTTCAAATTGCACTTATTTTATTAAGTACAAAGCTTGCTGGTGATCTTAGTGTTAGATTAGGTCAACCTTCTGTACTAGGTAAATTAATTGTCGGTATCGTTATCGGTCCAGCTGTATTAGGTTGGATTGAAAATTCAGAGCTTCTAACTCAATTAAGTAATGTCGGGGTTATTCTCTTAATGTTTATGGCTGGACTTGAAACAGACTTAGAAGAATTAAACGCAAATCGTAATTCTTCTTTAGCAGTTGCACTCGGAGGTATTATTCTTCCATTCGTAGGTGGTTACGTTTCTGGCCTTGTTATGGGAATGGAACAAGGAAACGCTGTATTCTTAGGATTACTTCTATGTGCGACAAGTGTTAGTATTTCCGTACAAACACTTCGTGATTTAGGTAAAATGAAAACACGTGAAAGTACGACGATGCTTGGAGCCGCTGTATTTGATGACATTCTTGTTGTTATTTTATTAGCATTCGCAATGAGCTTCTTAGGCACTGATGATGTTAACTTAACAATGATTATCTTGAAGAAAGTAGTATTCTTCGCTTCTATTATTTTAATCGGATGGAAAGGTGTTCCAGCAATTATGCGTTGGTTGTCACCACTGCGCGTATCTGAGTCTATCGTGAGCGCAGCTCTTATCATCTGTTTCTCATTCGCATATTTCGGCGAACTATTAGGAATTGCTGGTATTATCGGTGCTTTCGCTGCTGGTATTGCAATTTCTCAAACAAACTACAAACATGAAGTAGAAAAGAAAGTAGAACCAATTGCTTACGCTATGTTCGTTCCAGTATTCTTCGTTAGTATCGGTATGAATATTACATTTGACGGTATTGGCAATCAAATTTGGTTCATCTTAGCATTAACAGTAATCGCTGTATTAACGAAACTAATTGGTTGTGGTGTTGGTGCACGCATGACTGGATTTGATGCTAAGTCTTCTGCAATTATCGGTTCTGGTATGGTTTCTCGTGGTGAAGTTGCACTTATCATTGCAGGAACAGGACTTTCTTCAGGTCTATTGGCACAAGATTACTTTACAGCAATCGTTATTGTCGTTATTTTAACTACAATGATTACACCACCAATGTTAAAATACACGTTTGGTGCAAAAGATAAAGCAATGAAAGCAAGTAAATAAGTTTACTATAATAAAAGGAGATTGCTATCTTATAAGATAGCAATCTCCCTTTTGTTTTATCTTTAAACAATCTCGTTCTTTTTTAACCATTTTTCAAAAATAGTTCGTGCTTCTTCATCATTGATATCATTACTAAATGAATACACCTTAATACCATAATCATCTATATATTCACCCAGTTTCATTTCCTCCACTTTCTTATAAAAATCGTCTGCCTCATAGTGCGGAAGATAAGCATCCCAAACTGGTTCATGTATTCTTTTGTACGCCGTCACTTCTAAATCATATCCGTCTTCATAATATCCGATGTGATAATGTTTGTTCGGATCATATTTATCCATTAAAAGTCCCCTCCTACTAAACAAAAGCGAGCCTTATATTAAAGCTCGCTCCTCTCTCTATTTATTAAATACGTTCCATCGCCGTCTTCAACGTTCCAACAACAAAGGCAATTTCTTCACTTGAAATAATAAGCGGCGGTGCTAATGTTAAGACGTTATTATACCCTGCTGTTGTCATACCATTGCGTCCTATAATTAAGCCCTTTTCTTTACAAGCATTTACAACACTTGCAATTTTGTCGTTATCAATTGGCTCTTTCGTCTCTTTATCATTTACTAATTCAATTCCAACTAATAGGCCTTTTCCTCTAATATTCCCAACAAGCGGATGTTCCCCAATTTCATCTTTTAGTTGCTCTAATAAAAGGGAACCCATTTGCGCAGATCGCTCGATTAAATTTTCATTTTCCATAATCTCTAAGTTTTTAAGTGCTAATGCACAAGCTGCTGGATTTCCACCAAATGTATTAATATGGCGGAAGAATTCATATTCTCCTTTACCTTTAAAAGCCTCATATATTTCTTTTTTCACAGCTGTTGCAGATAATGGTAAATATGCGCTCGTAATGCCCTTTGCCATTGTAATAATATCTGGCTTCACATCATAATTCATAAACCCAAATGCTTTTCCTGTACGACCGAAACCGCAAATTACTTCATCACTAATAAGCAAGGCACCGTATTTTTGACACGTCTCATGAACAGCTTTCATATAGTCTTGTGGTGGCATTAATATGCCCCCGCCTGTAATAATTGGTTCCATAATAAAAGCGGCAATTGTTTCACTTAATTCCCACGTCATAACACGATCGACTTCTTTCACACATTCTACATCATAAATATGCTGCCCTTCAATCCCAGGCATACGGTAACAATCCGGTGGTGTTACGTGTAAAAAACCTGAAGCAAACGGTTCATATTGATATCTACGCTGCGCTTGTCCCGTCGCTGCCATTGTCGCCATTGTATTCCCATGATACCCACGATAACGTGACATAAATTTATAACGATGTGGTTCACCTTTTTGAGCATAGTATTGTCTTGCTATTTTAAAAGCTGTTTCGTTCGCTTCTGAACCACTATTTGAGAAGAAAATAACATACTCTCCCCCAAGCCACTCATTTAACTTTTCAGCAAGCTTTATAGCTGGCTCATGGGATTGTGACATTGGAAAGTATGATAATGTTTGTAATTGCTTATAAGCCGCTTCTGCGAGCTCCTTTCTTCCATATCCACTATTGACACACCAAAGGCCACTCATACCATCTAAATATCTTTTTCCTTGTATATCTTCAACCCAGCACCCTTCAGCTTTTGCCCCTACCATTGTACTATTTGGACTAAAGGGACGCATTCCGTGCCAAACATATTGCTCATCTTTTGCTAATAATTCATCAGTTTGCTTCGTTTTCATCATTACTTCCACCTTCCATAACAACTTATTTTTCACAAAAGCTGCGCTGGTGCCATGATGACTTAAATTTCTCCCTGCTATTTTCATTCCACAAAATTAAGACAAATCCTACTTACAAATCAGTAATATTTACAAGAAAATGACAAAAGAAAAAAGAGCTTTTCTTATCTATCGAAAAGCTCCTCTTTTATTTAATGTGAAGACACATCACTAATACCGTGACCAGTATTAGATTTTACGAGAATTTCATCAAATTTCGCTGCATCTTCTTTCTTACTAGATAAAACAGTTCCTAAATATGCTGCAAGAAATCCGAGCGGAATTGAAATAATTCCTGGTGTCGTATATGGAAATATCGCTTCCCCAACAAAAATAGCTTTTCCAGCTACAGGGTTCCAAACATTCGGACTCAACGCTACGAGAACAATAGCTGATACGAGACCCACAATCATACCAGAAATAGCACCCGTCGTATTAAAACGCTTCCAATATATTGTAAATAAAATCACTGGTAGATTTGCACTCGCTGCAACTGCAAATGCTAATGATACTAAAAATGCTACGTTTAATGTTTGGGCAAATAATGCAAGTATGATGGATAATATCGCTACTCCAATAGATGCATAACGAGCCATAGATACTTGCTCTTTTTCCGTTGATTTCCCTCTGCGAATGATTTCATTATAAAAATCATGAGCGAATGCTGATGCTGCTGTTAATACAAGACCTGCCACTACAGCCAAAATCGTTGCAAAAGCAATTGCTGATACGAAAGCAAATAAGAAGTCTCCACCTAACGCTTTGGCTAATAAAGGTGCCGCCATATTACCAGCTGGGTTCGCTTTAATAATCGCTTCATTTCCTACAAACGCTGCCGCACCAAATCCTAAGAAAATCGTCATAATATAAAATGCACCAATTAACCACGTCGCATATACGACAGATTGACGTGCAGTTTTTGCATCACGTACTGTAAAAAAGCGGACAAGTATATGTGGTAATCCAGCTGTACCAAGTACTAGTCCTAAATTTAAAGACAGTGTATCAAGACCATCCTTATACTTTACACCTGGATTTAAAAATGAATCTTTTAAAGGTGTAGCTGTTTTCATTTGAGCGAACATTTCAGTCACACTGAAGTTGAATTTTGCGAAAACGATAACAGAAATAATAAACGTACCAGCCATAAGTAATACAGCCTTTACAATTTGTACCCAGCTCGTTGCTGTCATACCACCAAAAATAACATACACCGTCATAAGTGTTCCAACGATTAATACAGATGTCGTATATTCAATCCCTAATAATA
>Ga0102589_1004139_pt1 | contig 14028 bp, 13 predicted proteins | sample AraplaMF_Col_mLB_FD_76858 | JGI IMG/M metagenome (GOLD analysis project Ga0102589, IMG submission 76858) | Arabidopsis root microbial communities from the University of North Carolina, USA - plate scrape MF_Col_mLB | ecosystem: Host-associated > Plants > Roots > Endosphere | place: USA... | reverse complement strand
GTGTTCCATGCCAAGTTCGGCGAGGGCAAGGTGATGATGCTCGAAGGCAGCGGCGACGATGCGCGCGCGCAGATCAATTTCACGCGGCACGGCGTGAAGTGGCTGGCCCTGAGCGTGGCCAAGCTGACGGTGGTGTAGAGCCGCTCAAAAACCCTCCTGGCGTTGTTGCGCCGCCTTGCCGTGCTGGTGCACTGTCTGCGGCGGCGCGCCTAGCCAGGACCGCTTCGCTGGGTTTTGTGAGCAGCTCTTGGTATGTCGGCTAGCGCACGACCGGCATCTGCGCCGGGTGCATCTGGCCCGGCTGCGGGTCCATGTAGCCGCGGCCGTCCTTCACGCCCTTTCGGCCGGCGACCTGCCAGGCGGTCTGCTGGTTGACCAGCCCGGCCAGGAATTCGAGTTCCTCGTCGCTGTGATTGATCGCGTTGGCCGGGGTCAGCTTGCGGCCGTCCCGGGGCGCCACCTCGCCCCAGAAGGCCTGGTGGTAGTTGGACTGCGAGAGGACTTTTTCGCCGTTCGACTCCATGTCGACCGTGCCGTAGCAATTGCAGAAGTAGCTGCGGTTGCCCTGGTCCGCGAAGACTTCGGCATACACACCCGTACCGCGTATGCCGGCCGTCAGCGTGGGCAGGACGATGGAGCGGCTGCTGCCCTTGCCCCAGACGCTGACCACGGCGCCCGTGATCATGCGCAGCAGGCTCACCGTGTTGAGCGAATTGCCGCGCTCCACCTTGATCATCGAGTTCTCGCGCACCTGAAAGGCCGAGTTGCCGATGACGAACATCAGGTTGGAACCCGGCCCGGTCTGGACCTGGTCGCCGGTCATGATGGTCTGGCCGGATTGCAGCCGGCTGCCGTTGAGCAGGGCGTCGCCCCGGAGTTCAACAATATTGCTGCGCTGCTGGGCCATGGCGGCGGGCAGCCCGCCCATGGCGACCCAGGCCGCGGCGGCCTTGAGTGTGTCGCGTCTCTGGAACCACAAAATCTCTTTTTCGCTACGGCCTTGCAACTGGTGCTGGGTCATTGAAGAATCTCCTGGGTCGTCAGGGTTTATCGTCGGTGTTATGGGCGTCCTCAGCGCTCCCCGTCGAATCGTCGGGTGGCGTGCCCACGAAGCTATCACGAAATGTGAAGTAAATCGAGGTGGAAAACATGGCTGCCATGAGCAGTGCCAGCGGCATCATGGCCGCGGCCATCAGGGTGGCGCTGCCCGTCAGGCCGGTGATCAGGCTCAGCGCGATGCCCATGCCGAGGAACACGCCGAACCATCCCAGGCCGTACATCAGGAAGGCGCCGGCGTTGCGTATGCAGGCGACAAAACTGAAAAACAGGCTCTTGACCGGTGAAATGCCGTGCCAGTGGACCAGTGCCGGCGCATGCCAGAACAGCAGCGATATCGGCAGGTACAGCAGCATGGTGACCAGCATGGTCAGCTGGAACTGCGGCGCCAGCATGGCTTCGCGCCCGGCTTCGGCTGTCGCGGCCGTTGCGGCGGGTGCGGGCGGCGCATCTACCAGGAAAGGAACGACCATCACGATCAGCAGGCAGGCCGCGGCATACAGGGCCCCGAGCACCAGCATGGCCCGCATGCGCTGGCGGCCCGCGCGGAAGGCGCTGACCAGCACCGTGGGCATGGGAAATTTACCCTTGAGGGCTTCCTGCGTGGCGGCCATCAGGCCCAGCGTGGCGGCCGGCACGATCATGAAGGCGAGGATCAGCCCCAGCCCCGGCAGGAGCGACAGCAGCGTTCCCACAGCCATATAAAGGAAGAACAGGCCCGACATGGCCAGCGGCTGCTGCAGAAAGGTCTTGACGCCCAGCTTGACCCAGGTGATGCCGGTGCTCGCGGGAACGATGTTGAGTTTCATGGTCTTAGGGACTTGGGAAAAAGGTGGCCGGGTCGAAACCAGGCGGGAATCGCAGAGGCAGTGTGCCTGAAACCGATTGGCGCCGTGGCCGGGCCGTGAATCCGGCCTCGCTGGGCCGAGTGTCTAACTAAAGAACGTAAGGCCGCTCAAGCCGCTCGCGCAGCACACGTTCGAAGTGGCTGGGGTCGTGCGCCTTGAGCACGGCGGCTTCGCGCGGCAAGTGCAGATCCCACAGCCGGGACAGCCAGAAGCGCAGGGCGCCGGCGCGTTGCATGGCCGGCAGCAGCTGGCGCTCCTGCGCGGCCAGGGGGCGCACCGCCTGGTAGGCCGCCATGAAGGCCGCGGAGCGCTCGTCATCCTTGGCGCCCGTGGCCAGGTCTATGCACCAGTCGTTGAGGCAGACTGCAATGTCGAACAAAAAGGTGTCGCAGCCGGCGAAATAAAAATCAAAAAAGCCCGTGAGCTTGCCGTCCTCGAACATCACGTTGTCGCGGAACAGGTCGGCATGCACGACGCCGCTGGGCAGGCTGCGGCAGGCGGAGGAGGCCGCCACGTGGTTCTGGTAGGCCAGCTCGCCCAGGATGAGGTTGCTTTGCTCGGGCGTCAGGTGGGGTAGCACCACCGGCACGGTCTCGTTCCACCACGCCAGGCCGCGCAGGTTGGGCTGGCGGCGGGGGTAGTCCAGGCCCGCCAGGTGCATGCGCGCGAGCGCTTCGCCCACGCCGGTGCAGTGGGCCGCGGTGGGCGCGAGTTCGCTGTGGCCGCGCAGCTTGCTGACCACCGAAGCCGGCTTGCCCTTGAGTTCATGGAGGATGTTGCCCTTGGCATCGCCGGCCGGGTCGGGCACCGGGATGCCGTGCGCCGCCAGGTGCTGCATCAGGTGCAGGTAAAACGGCAGCTGTTCAAAGCTCAGGCGCTCGAACAGGGTCAGCACATACTGGCCCTGGTCGGTGTCCACAAAGTAGTTGGTGTTTTCGATGCCGCCTGCGGCACCCTTGATGTTTTGCAGCTGCCCCAGATTCAGGGCGTTCAAGAACGCTGCAGCCTCGTCAAACGAGACTTCGGTGTATACGGCCATGCCTGAAACTGAACCCTGGAATTCTTGGTATGTGTGTGTCGGGAGGGGGTGAAACTCAGAACTTCAGCACGTTCCACACGCGCGTACCGTTGGTGTCGCTGTTGCCGGCTGCCGGTGCGGCGCCGCGGGCGCCTTCGGCCGGCTTGACTTCATAAGCCGCGCCGCCGGTCTTGGGCTGCACCATGATCTGCTGGGTTTCGCCGCCTACGCGCAGTTCGTCGATGCGAGTGCCGGCATCTTCCGTGCGTATGCGCTTGATGGTCTGGTCGGGCCGACCCGAGGGGGCCGGCGGCGCCTCTGCCTTGGCGGGCGCAGCCGCGTCTTGCGCGGGTGCCTGGGCCATGGCCGCAGCCAGCGGCAACGCTGCGGCTGCAGCGACAAGGAGGCGGAAAGCGTGGTTCATGCCTGCATTGTAGGCCTGCGGGCGACAGGCGACAAAGCCCCGCCCTGTCGTAATAAAGAGGCTGGCCGTGTAGGCAAAAACCGCGGCCGGGGACCGGTGTCGGGTGCCTGTGGCGGCTGTGGCAGGGCCGGGCCGATTTCCCCGACAATCAGGCCCCATGAGTACCGACAAAAAAACGTTGCTGCTGGTGGACGGCTCCAGCTACCTGTATCGCGCCTTCCACGCTATGCCCGACCTGCGCGCCAACCCGGGCGACCCGGCCAGCCCGGCCACAGGCGCCATACGCGGCATGGTCAACATGATGCAGAAGCTGCGCAAGGATGTGCGCGCCGACTTCGCCGCCTGCGTGTTCGACGCCAAGGGGCCGACCTTCCGCGACGCGCTCTACCCCGATTACAAAGCCCAGCGCTCGCCCATGCCCGACGACCTGCGCAGCCAGGTCGAGCCCATCCATGAGGTGGTGCGCCTCCTGGGCTGGAAGGTGCTGGACGTTCCCGGCGTGGAGGCCGACGACGTGATCGGCACACTGGCCTGCCTGGCATCCAGCCAGGGCATTGAGGTGATTATTTCCAGCGGCGACAAGGACTTGAGCCAGCTGGTCGACGAAAACATCACCGTCATCGACACCATGAACGACCGGCGCCGGGACGTGGCCGGCGTCGAGGCCGAATTCGGCGTGCCGCCGCGGCTGATGATCGACTACCAGGCCCTGGTCGGCGACGCGGTCGACAACGTGCCTGGCGTGCCCAAGGTCGGCCCCAAGACCGCCGTCAAATGGCTGCTCGAATACGGCTCGCTGGACGCGCTGGTGGCGCGCGCCGGCGAGATCAAGGGCGTGGTCGGCGAGAACCTGCGCCAGTCGCTGGACTGGCTGCCCAAAGGCCGGGAACTGCTGACCATCAAGAAGGACTGCGAGTTGGACGAGTACATCGCCGGCCTGCCGGCCCTGGACGCGATTGCCATGGGCGGGCAACAGACCGAAGCCCTGAAAGCCTTCTACGAAAAATACGGCTTCAAGGGCCTGGTCAAGCAGATCGAGATCGAAAGCATGCCCGCTGAATTGCCCGCCGGGCCCGAGGGCCGGCACAAACCCGCGCCGGCAGGCGGTTCGGGCGGCCGCTCGGATTCGCCGGGCCTGTTTGACGAAGCGCCCCTGACCGACACACCGCCGGCCCAGCGCACCAGCAACCTCAATTACGACACGGTGCTCACCTGGGAGGCCTTCGACCGCTGGCTGGCCAAAATCGAAGCGGCCGAACTCGTCGCGCTGGACACCGAAACCACCTCGCTCGACGAAATGCTGGCGGAAATCGTCGGCCTGAGCTTTAGCGTCAAGCCCGGCGAGGCGGCCTACATCCCGCTCACGCACGACTACCCCGATGCGCCCGCGCAGCTGCCGCGCGACGAGGTGCTGGCCCGCCTCAAGCCCTGGCTGGAAAACCCGGCCAGGCCCAAGCTGGGCCAGCACGTCAAATACGACCGCCATGTGTTCGCCAACCACGGCATCGAGGTGCAGGGCTATGCGCACGACACCATGCTGCAAAGCTATGTGCTGGAAGTGCACAAGCCGCACGGCCTGGCCAGCCTGGCGGAGCGCCACGTGGGCCGCAGCGGCATCAATTACGAAGACCTGTGCGGCAAGGGCGCGCACCAGATCAAGTTCAACCAGGTCGACATCGCCAAAGCCGCCGAGTATTCGTGCGAAGACTCCGACCAGACCCTGGACGTGCACCGCGTACTGTGGCCGCAGTTGCAGGCCAACGAGAAGCTGCGCTTTATCTACGAACTGGAAATGCAGAGCAGCGAAACGCTGTACCGCATAGAGCGCAACGGCGTGATGATCGATGCGCCCACCCTGGCCGCGCAAAGCCATGAGCTGGGCCAGCGCATCATCCAGCTCGAAACCGAAGCCTACGAGATCGCCGGCCAGCCTTTCAACCTGGGCAGCCCCAAGCAGCTGGGCGAGATTTTCTTCGACAAGCTCGGCATGCCGGTCATCAAGAAGACCCCCAGCGGCGCGCGCAGCACCGACGAGGAGGTGCTCGAAAAACTCGCCGAAGACTATCCGCTGCCCGCCAAGCTGCTCGAGCACCGCTCGCTGAGCAAGCTCAAGGGCACTTACACTGACAAGCTCGCGCAACTGGCGCTGCCCCGCACCGGCCGCGTGCACACCCACTATGCGCAGGCCGTCGCCGTCACGGGGCGGCTTTCCAGCAACGACCCCAACCTGCAGAACATCCCTATCCGCACCGTGGAAGGCCGGCGCGTGCGCGAGGCCTTCATCGCGCCACCGGGCAGCGTGATCGCCAGCGCCGACTATTCGCAGATCGAGCTGCGCATCATGGCCCACATCAGCGGCGACGAAGCGCTGCTCAGCGCCTTCACCAACGGCCTGGACGTGCACCGCGCCACGGCCGCCGAGGTCTTCGGCGTGGCGCTGGACCAGGTCAGCAGCGAGCAGCGCCGTTATGCCAAGGTCATCAACTTCGGCCTGATCTACGGCATGAGCAGCTTCGGCCTGGCGCGCAACCTCGGCATAGAGACCAAGGCCGCGGCGGCCTATATCGACAAATACTTCCAGCGCTACCCCGGCGTCAAGAACTACATGGATGAGACCGTGGTGTTTGCCCAGAAAAACCACTTCGTGGAGACCGTCTTCGGCCGGCGCCTCTACCTGTCGGAAATCAACGGCGGCAACGGCCCGCGCAAAAAAGCCGCCGAACGCCAGGCCATCAACGCGCCCATGCAGGGCACGGCGGCCGACCTGATCAAGCTCAGCATGAACAAGGTGCAGCAGGTGCTCGATGAAGAGAAACGCGCCACCAAAATGATCATGCAGGTGCATGACGAACTGGTGTTCGAGGTGCCCGAGGCCGAAGTCGAATGGGTGCGCACCGAGATTCCTCGCCTGATGGCCGGCGTGGCGGATTTGAAGGTGCCGCTGCTCGCTGAAATCGGTGTCGGGCCGAACTGGGACAAGGCCCATTAAGCCGCCCTCTGTCCCCATGTCGGGGCTCCGCGCGTGAGAAGTAGCCGCAAAACCCTCGTTGCCGGCATCGTCCTGCCCCTGCTCGTAGCCGGTGCGGCGGCGGGATATGCCTGGTACCGCTTGACGCTGCCCTTTGTGTCGGCCGGTGAGACGGTGGCCCCGGCGGCGCAAAACGCATCCGCCGCGAGGCTGGAACAGCTGGTTCATAAGCTCTCCACCGATTTTCCGGACCGCACTTTTGACAACGCCCCACGTTTGAATGGTGCTGCCGTCTATCTGGAGTCACAGTTATCCGCGCTGGGCCTCAAGGTGGAGAGCCAGCGCTTCACGGCCGAGGGTCGGGCCTACCGCAACCTGGTCGTGAAGCTGGGGCCCGATACATCTGAGGTGATGGTCGTTGGCGCCCACTATGACGTGGCCGGCCAGCAGCCCGGCGCGGACGACAACGCCAGCGGTGTGGCGGGCCTCGTTGAGCTGGCGCGGCTGCTCAAAGGGCAGGCTTTCCGCCAGCGAGTGGAACTGGTGGTCTACACGAACGAAGAACCCCCTTTTTTTCGCACGCCTTATATGGGCAGCGCCATCCACGCACGATCGTTGACTGAGACCGGCAAGCGCGCGTCCCTGATGTTGTCGCTGGAGTGCATCGGCTACTTCAGTGACGAGCCGGGAAGCCAGGAGCATCCCGTGCGGCTGCTCAATGCGATCTACCCGACCACTGGGAATTTCATTTCACTGGTGGGGTTTTACCAGGACGGTGACGTTGCACGCCAGGTGAAGGCGGCCATGAAGTCGGCTTCCGACCTGCCGGTGTACTCCATCAATGCGCCGGGTTTCGTCGTAGGGGTCGATTTTTCGGATCATCTCAATTACTGGAATGAAGGCTTTGTCGGAATGATGGTCACCGACACGGCTTTTTACAGAAACAAGGCTTATCACACGCCACAGGACACCGCGGACAGGCTGGACTACCGGCGCATGGCAAAAGTCGTCGAAGGCGTGCGTGCGGTGGTCATGCAGCACGCTGGGCCCGCAGTGCCGGCGCGCTAGTTGCCGCCGGCCCCAGCACCCGCACCACTGTCCATTCCGGCACGGCGGCAGTCAAGACAGAGCCTCGTTTCCGGTATGTTCACTGCGTGCCTTGTACATGTCCAGGATCACTTCTGAAAAATTGCCCAGCAGGCGCTGGGCGACCCAGTTCGCATACGCATCGAAATCTGTGCTGATGCGATAGCTCACACGAATGTGCAGGCGTGTGCCACCTTCTTCGGGTGTCAGCGTGTAAGACGTGTCGCGCAGGTCGAAATAGGCGCCACCCACTTTTACGTGGTCGTCCAGCGCGTCTGCGGGAAATGAATCTTCCGCGAAACGGTAGGTCCAGCGCACATGCCGTTGCGGTTCCCACTGGCGTATCACCTCGTCGAAATGAACGCCTTTGCCCCAGGTGCTCTTGCGTATGGGGCCTTCAGCCGTGTCGGTCGTGATACCGCTGACCGGAAGCGGAACGCCGATACGGTATGCCCAGGCATGCTGGACCTCGGCGGGCGCGATATCGCGTGCATTGTTGATCTGTTGCCACACCTCGGCAGCCGTTGCCTGTATCAAAACACTCCGTTCCACGCTGCCTATGCGCTGCACCTGGTTTTGAGGAAATGCCATCGCCACCAGCAGTGGCAGCGCTGCAATGCTGTACACCGCCTGTTTTGGCCAGTTGGTCAGCCTGCAAACAAGCCCCATGACCATGCCTCCGACCATGCCGAGAAGGGTAAACATCGGCAGGATGACGATGGCGCAGATCAGCCCTTCTATCAGGATGGCCAGGCTACCGAGCACAAACACGAAAGTCGCCAGCGCTGGTGCGAAGAGATAGTAGGCGAAGCTTCTTCTCTTTTGTCGCTCAGCCGCATACACCGTGATGGCCCCCACCGCGAATGGCGCGAACCAGACAAAGCCGGCCGCCATGGCCGACAGCGCGCTCCCCGGCGATCCGGAAAACGTCAGACGCAAAAGAAGCCCACTCAGCGCTCCGGCAAGAAAAGGCGTCCAGCCTGAAAACGGCATGCCGTCCGAGGACGCGGGTCCCTCTTTCGGCGCCAGGGCGCCATCGTGCGCGGCGGAATTGGTTGTGGGTTTATCTTGTTCTGCGCTCATGGGGGTATGACAGGTTTAGTGCTGCGATGCTTGCTTATCCGCCGACTTGCGGGCGGTCACCATGTAGTAGCCAAAGCCCGGTAACCACATGCCCAGCAGGAAGGCCGCATAGGATGCCACGATGTGGCCGCGCCGCAGCGGCGACAGGCGAAAGCGGGCCCGCCAGAGTTCGCGCCATGCAAAGCGCGTGGCGAATAGCGGTATCTGTAGGGCGCTGGGCGCCAGGCGCAGGCTGATGTCCTCAAAACGGATATCGGCAAATCCATGGCCGGCGAGGGCGGCATGCAATGCCTGTTTCTCCGCCAGTTCGTTGACCGCCCAGTTGCGGCACCAGAGCCTGTAAATCCGCTCCATGAATCCGGGCAGGGGCTTGTCGTTGCGCCGCAAGGCATCGGCAATCACCAGTGTGCCGCCGGGCCGCAGCAGGCGTGCGGCCTCGCGCACCAAAGCTCGCTTGCCGGCCCCGGTGGCATGGCAGGCACTTTCCAGGGCATACACCCCATCGTAAGCGCCCGCACGCAGGTCGGTGTTCACGTAGTCGGCCAGGTGAAAGCGGACCTGGTTGGGCAAGCCCGCGGCCTGGTTGAGCTGCACGCCCTGAATGATTTGCCGAGCCACCAGCGTGACGGCGTCCACGGTGCTGTGCTTGCGGTTTTTCACGATGGTCCTGGCCGTGGCTCCGGCGCCGCAGCCCAGGTCGGCAAGCCGGACGGCGCCGCTGGGCGGCAGGGCCAGCCGGTGCAGCACTTCGAGATTCATGCGCTCCAGCATGGCCTCGCGGCCCAAGGGATTGACCTTCCAGGACCAGTAGCCGAAGTGCATGTTCATGCCGGGGCTCCAGGCGCGGTAGTCATCGGCCACGGCGTTGTAGTAGGACCTGATGTCCGCCAGCCTTGCATCCTTGCCCTTGGTGTTTGAGGTGCCGATGCGGTAGGCAACAGGTGTTGTGGTGCTCATTTTTTCCTCCATCCACGGTGCTTTCAGGTTCTGGTTGCTGCTGAGCGTCCCTCAGCGCGCATCGGCAGTGGCAATGGCAGGCGCGGGCGGCGCGGCTGGCCGGGCACTCCGCACGTGGGCGGCCAGCTCCTTCGCCGCTATCCATTGCCGCACCTGTGTCCAGACATTGCGCGAGATGATGGCCACGGTGGCGAATACGCCTGCCATCACCAGCCACAGCGAGCGCCGCATCGCGTCGATAGCGGTGCTGCGGTCGCTGAACTCACCGAAGCTCAGCATCAGCAGCAAAGTGCCGGATACGGCCAGCAGGTAGGCGCAGCGTATCCAGAATTCCGCGCCGCCGTCGGCATCGCACAGCATGCGCAGCACCTTGTACAGGATGGGCTTGAGATAGGTGATGGCCACAATCGGGCCGATCACTGCGACCAGCAGCGAGACAAAAAACAGGGTGGCATCGAGGTTGGGGTTCATGGCGGTCATGACGGTGTTTCCTTTCTTTGCTTGGAGAGTCTGTTCAACGTGCGCAACTGGTGGCGTCGCAACGTGCGGCGGCCGAGCGCTCGGCCGCGCGCCGCACGGCGCCTTCAAACATCAGGCGCACCAGGCCGCGCGGGATGCGGTGGCGGTTGCGTGCCAGCACGGGGTAGCTCCATTCCGCGAAGGGACGCAGCAGCGGCAAACGCATGGCGGTGCTGACCCAGCCCAGTCCTACGGCTTGGTAGGCCAGGCGGAACACTTCCACGCCCTTGAGCACGCGGCCGTCGGCCCTGCGGGCATGGATCAACTCCAGCAAGTCCTGCATCGTGGTGCCCGCGGGCGGCCCGGAAAAGTCCGGCGCCGAGACGTCGGCAAAGCGCAAATGGCCTTCGGTGTTGCGCAGCATCAGGTTGCTCATTTCGGCATTGCAAAGCGGGCAGGCCGATTCGTAGTACAGGGTCAACGGGTAGATGGCCGGATCCATGCTGGCCTTGAGGCTGTCATAGCGGGTGTTGCCTGGGCTGCTGACTGGTTGTTCTGCTGAGTGGATGGCAGTCATATTTCTCTCCTTTAGAAATTTCAGTACAAACAGAAATACATGGTCAAAAAAAAGCCGATCGGCCTTTCAGAAGGTGGGCGGCAGCAACTCCGAAGGGTCCATGGGTTTGGCATCGCTGTCGCCGCGCACAAACTTCTGCACGCTGGCGCCCATGCGCAGCACTTTTTCGAGCGTGTTGGGCGACAGGCGCAGCATCTCGTCGGCCCATAGGCCCAGCGATTCCATCAGCCTGAGGGTTTCACGCACGCGGTCCTGTGCGTCGGCGGGCTCGGCTTCGAAGCCCTGGTCTTTGACGAGTTCACGCAACATGCGCACCGTCGGGTCGTATTCGCGCTCCTTGCGCTCGCGCACCACGGTGCGGAACAGTTCCCAGACGTCCAGCGAGGTTTCGTAATAGTCGCGCCTGTCGCCCAGAACGTGGGTGGCGCGTATCAGGTTCCAGTTCAGCAACTCCTTGAGGCTGGTGCTGACATTGGAGCGCGCCACGGCCAGGGTGTCGGCGATGTCCTCGGCATGCAGTGGGCGGCCGTGGAAGAAGAGCAGGGCGTGGATTTGCGAAACGGTGCGGTTCACGCCCCAGGCGGTGCCCATTTCTCCCCAATGGACGACAAATTTGCGGGCGACGGGGCTGAGTTCCATGGCTCCGACTATACGTTGTCTGAAATTTCTGTCAATACAGAAATTAAAGATGCGGAAAAGAAACAACAAGGTGGGCCTAAGTCCGAGAATACGGCGCATGACAGACATCAAGACCTACGGCATGTCCGAGCGGGCCGACCACCTGGATTTCGACATCCGGTCCCAGCTGGTGCGGCCGCCGCTGGTGCGACCGCACCGCCATGAGTATTTCCAGATCCAGATCAGCCTGCAGGGTGACACCGAGCAGAACGTGGCCGGCACGGTGCGGCCTTTCCGGCGCGGCTACCTGAGTTTTATCCTGCCCTACCGCGTGCATGTGATCCCGCACCCCGAGGGTTCGCGCTACGTCATCATCAATATGTCGCAACAGTTTTTGCGGCCCGGCCTGGACGTGGACCCGCTGGACCTGGAAGACGTGCCCTTGAGCCGCGCGCCCGAGCTGGCGCCCTTTCTATTCCAGGAATACGCTGATTTTTATTTTTCCGAGGACGAGTTTCCCGAGATCGAGGCGCTGCTCGACAAGCTCGCGTTTGAAAACGCGCACCGCCGCTTCGGCTCTATCGAGATGATCCGCGGCCTGATGCTGCAGCTCATAGGCCTGGTCTGCCGCAAATACGAAGCCGACCTGTTGCGCTTTTCGGCCAGCCAGGCGCAGCAGGGCAGTCGGCGCGCCAGCCTGCAGCGCGCGGTGCGCTATATCCGCGAGCACCTGGCAGGCGAAGTCACGCTGGCCGACGCGGCGGCGGCGGCTTTTCTCTCGCCCAACTACCTGGCCCACCTTTTAAAAAAGGAAACCGGCAAGACCTTCACCGACCTGGTGACCGAGCGGCGGCTGGAATTTGCGCAGGAGCAACTGGCGCACAGCAGCCAGCGCATTGCCAGCATCGCCCACGCTTCGGGCTTTGCAGACGAGGCCTATTTCGCGCGGCGTTTTCGCCAACGCTTCGGCCAGACACCCAAGGCTTATCGCGACAGCGTGCGAGCCAAGATTTCAGGGGCCTGACTGCTGCGTTTGCTGCGCTGCCGCAGCACTGCATTGAATCGTCCAGTAAATGCGTAATTGCGTCTGCCTGCGGGAGTCGTGGGCACCATAAGCTCGACAGTTGGAGAAAAAACACGCTACTGGCTACTAACAAGCTCCAGCTTTCATCAATCCCAGGAGACACACATGACACAACCAGACATGAGCAAACGCGGAATTCTGCAAACAGGCGCCCTGATGGCGACAGGCGCCGTCGTCGGCTGCGCCACGCCCGGCACGGCGGCCAATGCGCCGGCCACGCCCTTCGCGGTGGCCGGAACCTACATCCCCATTGCGGGCAGCACCGAAATGTTCCCGGTGCGCCGCATCTACTGCATAGGCCGCAACTACGCGGCCCATGCGATCGAGATGGGCTCGGATCCCAGCCGCGAGCCGCCTTTCTTTTTCCAGAAGCCTACCGACGCCATCCAGGTGGTGCCGCCCGGCAAGGTCGCCGACCATCCCTATCCCACGCTGACCAAGAACTACCACTACGAAGTCGAGCTGGTGGCGGCACTGGCCAAGGGCGGGCGCAACATCCCCATGGACAAGGCGCTGGACCTGGTCTACGGCTACGCGCTGGGCCTGGACATGACGCGGCGCGATTTGCAGCGCGGTATGGGCGACCAGAAAAAACCCTGGGAAATTGGCAAGAGTTTTGACATGTCGGCCCCCATAGGCCCCATCCACAAGGTGGCCCAGACAGGCCACTACACCAAAGGCGCGATCTGGCTCAAGGTCAACGGCCAGCTCAAGCAGAACGCCACGCTGAACCACATGATCTGGTCGGTGGCCGAGCAGATTTCCAAGCTGTCCGAGGCTTTCGAGCTCTTCCCCGGCGACATCATTTATTCAGGAACGCCCGAAAACGTCGGCCCGGTGGTCAAGGGCGACGTCATCGAATGCCATATCGACGGCCTGCCGGAGCTCAGCGTCAAGATCGTCTGAGGGCGGGGGCGCTGAAGTGAATTGAAGTGAGGGGGCGGGGCAAGGGAAAACACCGTGCCATCGCCCCGCGGTGGCAAGAACTTCCGGGGCCGCATAGACTCCGACTGTTTGCCTTTCTCTCCCAACAACTATCTGTGAGGAAACCGCCATGCTTGAACACGACCAGAAAAAAGACTTCGATGCGCTGCTGCCCGGGCGTAGCACCGAAGCCGGCGCCAGCCGCCGCACCGCGCTCAAAACGGCCCTGGGTGTCGGTTATGCCGCCACCGCCATGCCCATCATGGCGCAGACCGCCATCAGGACCTCCTCGGAAGGCCTGAAGACCGGCGAGACCACCTACGAGGTCAACGGCTTCAAGGTGCCCGCCTTCTTTGCGGCGCCCGCAGGCAAGACCAACTTGCCGGTGGTGCTGGTGATCCAGGAAATCTTCGGCGTGCATGAATACATCGCCGACACCGCGCGGCGCTTCGCCAAGGCCGGCTACCTGGCCATCGCCCCCGAGCTTTACGCGCGCCAGGGCGACCCCAGCAAATACAACGAAATGGCCAAGCTCATGGCCGAGGTCGTCTCCAAGGTGCCCGACGAACAGGTCATGGCCGACCTGGACGGCGCGGTGAAGTGGGCAGCAGCTAACGGCGGAAACACCAAAAAAGTCGGCATCACCGGCTTTTGCTGGGGCGGCCGCATCACCTGGCTGTATGCCGAGCAAAGCAAGAACGTCAAGGCCGGCGTGGCCTGGTACGGCCGCCTGGTGGGCCAGCCCTCGGCGCTCACGCCCAAGCACCCGCTGGACCTCGCGGCAGGCCTGAAGGCGCCGGTGCTCGGTTTGTACGGCGGCCAGGACGGCGGCATCCCGCTGACCACCGTCAACCAGATGAAGGACGCACTGGCCGAAGCCGGCGCCAAAGGCAACAAGGCGGCCGCCGCCTCCGAGTTTGTGGTCT
>Ga0102589_1004137_pt1 | contig 14031 bp, 15 predicted proteins | sample AraplaMF_Col_mLB_FD_76858 | JGI IMG/M metagenome (GOLD analysis project Ga0102589, IMG submission 76858) | Arabidopsis root microbial communities from the University of North Carolina, USA - plate scrape MF_Col_mLB | ecosystem: Host-associated > Plants > Roots > Endosphere | place: USA... | reverse complement strand
GCGGGTATTTTAAGGAAAGTTATAATGAAAAGGTGCTGAGGCATCTCGGTATTCACCACAAATTTGTACAGGACAATACATCGTATTCAAAGGAAGCGGGTGTGATAAGAGGGCTGCATTTTCAGCTAGAACCAAGAGCTCAAACAAAGCTCGTACAGGTTATACAAGGTGCGATTTTTGATGTCATTGTAGATTTGAGGAAGGGATCCCCAACCTACAAGAAATGGCAATCATTTTTGCTAACGGGTGATAATCATCGACTGTTACTTGTACCAAAGGGATTTGCACATGGTTTTTGTACACTCGTTCCTCACACAATTGTACATTATAAAGTAGATGAATTTTACGACGCGTCATGTGATAGTGGGATAGCATGGGATGATGAAGAATTTGCTATTTCATGGCCCGTTAGTAACCCAATTTTATCAGAAAAAGATGGCATGTTGCCTAAATTTACAGAAACAACTCATTACTTTCAATTTAAGGAGACATTGACATGAATGTACTAGTCACAGGAGGAGCAGGATTTATCGGTAGTAACTTTGTCCGTTATTTTCTCAAGAAGTATCCTGATTGCCATGTTATTAATTATGATTTGTTAACATACGCTGGCAATTTATCTAGTATCAAGGATATAGAGCCTCATAGTAATTATACCTTTATACAAGGGGATATAAGAGATGCTAAGAAAATTCAAGCTGTAATGCAAGATTACAAAATTGATAGTATTGTGCACTTTGCAGCGGAATCGCACGTAGACAGAAGTATACAGGGTCCTATGCAATTTTATACGACAAACATAGTAGGAACAGCTGTATTATTGGAAGCTGCTAAAACTTTTGGTATTCAGCGATTCCTTCACATTTCAACAGATGAAGTGTACGGATCTCTAGGGGAAACTGGTTATTTTACAGAAGAGACTCCTGTCTCACCAAATAGCCCTTATTCTGCTAGTAAAGCCAGCTCGGATTTAATTGCTCTTTCTTATTTCGAAACGTACAAACTTCCTGTAATTGTTACACGCTGCTCTAACAATTACGGTCCATATCAATATCCAGAGAAACTCATTCCGCTTATGATTACAAATGCAATGGAAGATAAGGAACTTCCTGTATATGGGAGGGGACAAAACGTGCGGGATTGGCTTCATGTATTCGATCATTGCACGGCAATTGATTTAGTTCTGCATAATGGAAGGGACGGAGAAATATACAATGTTGGAGGTAATAATGAAAAGAGAAACATAGAGATTGTGGAAATGATTTTAGAAAAGCTAGGAAAATCAAAGAATATGATATCCTTCGTTCCAGACCGCCTTGGTCATGACTGGCGGTACGCAATCGATTCGTCTAAGTTACAGAGAGAACTGGGATGGAAACCGGTATACTCCTTTACAAAAGGCTTAGAGGATACAATAGAATGGTATAGGAAGAATGAACAATGGTGGAAGCCATTAAAGAGTAGGTGAGATAAAGTGAAAGTACTTGTTACAGGAGCAGGAGGTCAGCTTGGTAAAGAATTTATTGCTTATTTTACAGAAAAAGGGGATACACTCTATAGTTTTACAAGAAAAGAATTAGATGTTACAGATGCTACGTCACTTAATCCTATCATGAAAAACCTAAAACCAGATCTTGTCCTTCACTGCGCTGCGTATACAAAAGTAGATGCTGCTGAAGAAAACTGGAAAGAAGCATATGCTATAAATGCATTGGGGACAAGGAACATAGCGGTAGCTTCGGAAGTAATAGGAGCGAAACTTGTTTATTTTAGTACGGATTATGTATTTGATGGAATGCAAGCGCGTGATTATCACGAATTTGATCAAACAAATCCTCTTAATGTATATGGTGCTTCCAAGCTAGCGGGGGAAGAAGCAGTAAAAAATTTTCACAGTCGGTACTTTATTATGAGAACATCATGGCTGTATGGCGGGGAAGGTCCAAATTTTGTGCGGACAATGCAGACGTTGGCTCAGACAAAAAAGGAGCTACGCGTTGTGTGTGATCAAATTGGGTGTCCTACTTATACAAAAGATCTAGTATGTAAAACCGGCGAAATGATACAAACGAATCAGTATGGAACCTACCACGTGTCAAATCGGGGGGAATGTTCTTGGTTTGAGTTTGCTACTCGTATTTTTCAGGAAATGGGAGCGGGTGTTAAAGTCATCCCTGTAAAAACAGAAGAATATGGAGTGAAAGCAGAAAGACCACGCTATTCGGTTTTACAGCATCTGTGCCTAGAATTGAATGGTTTTGCTCCTATGAGGCAATGGGAGGAAGCGCTGAGAGAATATATAATAGAGATTTCATAATGACAGATGAAAAAGCATTCAAACACGAAACAGGCTGTGGGGAAGACTTTCTCCACAGCCTGTAAATGGCAGCTCCACTAGGGAGCTGCCACTTCGTCAAAATTAGAAATTCTGCGTACATGAATCACAAGGTCCGCCAGTAGGTTGAAATACGATATTGTCAACAAAGGCCGATCCTCCTGGTGAGGCTGGTGTAGCAGCGTTTTGGAAAGTGACGCAAGCTGTGTCTACAACAGGAATGCCAGTAGGCACACATATAACAAGAGTGAAATGCTGGAAGCCAGATTGAGGTGCAGGTGAAGATGGTACAATGTGTGGGATATCATCTGCAATAATTTCCGCAATAGTAGGAGGACAATCCTGACCAAGGGCTGGGAAAGATACAGAAGCTACGAGTATGCCACCATCCCTTATATCTGCGGCAAAGGAAAGCGTATAGCAACACCCTGGGTTAACAGGGACCGTCTGGCTAATAAATGCGCCTGGTTGAATCTGCACGGCTTGAATACGGAGTAATGGCTCAGTGGGTGGCGTGCCACCGGTTGGTGAAAGTAAAATGCCACTGTGAGCGTTTGGCTGACCGACTACAAGGGCACCTGTCGGTGACTGATTCCAACCTGGAACCGGATCTGCCCCCCCTGTCGGTGCATCATCAAATCCAGGGTTGTCGAGCAGGTTGTTACATGGACAACATCCTTGTCCAGTCGGTCCAGTTGGTCCAGTTGGTCCGGTCGGCCCGGTTGGTCCAGTTGGTCCAGTATTACCTGTTCCGGCAGGTCCAGTAGGCCCAGTAGGCCCGGTTGGCCCAGTTGGTCCAGTATTACCTGTTCCGGCAGGTCCAGTAGGCCCAGTAGGCCCAGCTGGTCCGATCGGTCCGGGTTGAGGTAAAGGGAATAAACAATTAAGTGGTATGCAATTATGTTGATTAAAACTATCCAAATTAATTCCTCCTAATCTTTTGTATGAAATTTAATAAAAATATAAACATCCATACATTGTATGAATAATAGAAGATAATGGTACTGGATACTCTCTACGAAATAGGGGCGCTTAAAAAAAAATCATGTCTTAATCCGAAATAGTTCTAAATTACTTTGTTTTCTTGTGAGGTGACTAAATTTGATTGTTTCACAAGAATTACACATGCACTTTAGGAATCTTTGTAGCCTCTTGATTGTTCTAATCATAGCCACAGACAGCGATAAGAGAGTAGATAAAGAAAAAAGCAAGAATCCGATTGAATATCGAATTCTTGCTATCTAAAAAGACATCTCTTTTTTCATACCTACCCGCTAGGTCAATAGTTCAATCTTTACTGGATTAGAATCTCCCTCTTTTGTCGAAAAGGTGTAACGATGTCTTTTGATTTTTTTGGTGAGATGATTAAATTAAAGAATTGAAATGCCAGCACTTGCGTTGCCTGTAAGAAGAGAAGCAACAGAACCAGTACCGCCTAATAAAGAAAAGACCATTAGCAAACGATCTCCTGGATTCACCTGTAAATTTATTCCGGTTGCATTACCATCAGCATTTAAGAAACCTACAATTCCTACGATGGCTGGAGCTAATGTCACCAAAGGCCCGAATGGAGTAAATACGTTGGTGTTATTGTTGACAGCGAGATTGATATATAATTGTGCTCGAACGGTTGCAGTAGTAGGCACATTAAACCCTGTCGCGGTGTAGTTGGCAAATATTGAATCAAGAATTCCAACACGAGGTACGGTAAATGCTTCATTGGCTAAGCCCGCCAAGTTTATATTAGCACCTAATGCGACCGCGCCAGGAGTAGCAGTTCCAAATCCAATGAAACTCGGAATACCAATTAACCCAGGGCCAATAACAGTCATGTTAGCTGGCGTCAGTCCAGATGAAAATGCAACTATAGTACCACCACCACCAGTCGGCCCAGTCGGCCCAGTCGGTCCAGTCGGTCCAGTCGGTCCAGTCGGCCCAGTCGGCCCAGTCGGTCCAGTCGGCCCAGTCGGCCCAGTCGGTCCAGTCGGTCCAGTCGGTCCAGTCGGCCCAGTCGGCCCAGTCGGTCCAGTCGGTCCAGTCGGTCCAGTCGGTCCAGTCGGTCCAGTCGGTCCAGTCGGCCCAGTCGGCCCAGCGCCAGTCCCAGCCGGCCCAGTCGGTCCAGCCGGCCCAGTCGGTCCAGTCGGCCCAGTCGGCCCAGTCGGCCCAGCGCCAGTCCCAGTCGGTCCAGCCGGCCCAGTCGGTCCAGTCGGCCCAGTCGGCCCAGTCGGCCCAGCGCCAGTCCCAGCCGGCCCAGTCGGCCCAGTCGGTCCAGTCGGTCCAGTCGGTCCGGGTTCAGGTAAAGGAAATAAACAATTAAGCGGTATGCAGTTATGTTTATTAAACCTATTCAAATTAATTCCTCCTAATCTTTTTGATAAAAATAATTTAAAATGTCTAACTTGTATATATTGTATGAAATGTGGAAAATAATGGTACTGGGTAGCTCTAAAAATAGGGCGCTTTTTTTTATCAAAACTTAGCTTAAAATATCTTTATGTAAAATGATGTAGATTCCGTATTGTTTATAAATTTAAAAGCAAGTTCTTCACTTTTGGGAATATACTTTGAAGAGAAGTGTTGTTGACAGGAGGGAGAACCTTGACTAAAAAGCAAACTGAGGAGATAAAAAACCAGCCGCTTCTTTATACGGCGGAACCTAATTTGGAGAAAGGTAAGTTAAGTATACAACAAACGTTTATTATTAAATTGAATCACAGCGTTTCTGAACAAAAGGAGAACGTGCAAAATGTTGTGAAAGAAGACGAAGTAGAACAGTTGATTCAAGAAGAAACTGTTACATTGGATGAAGAGGTAGATCAACAAGTAAGCTCAGATATTGCAGAAAGTATTGAGTTAGCGGAAGTAGCAGAAGTGGAAGAAGTAGCAGAAGTGGAAGAAGTGGAAGAAGTAGCGGAAGTGGAAGAAGTAGCAGAAGTGGAAGAAGTGGAAGAAGTAGCGGAAGTGGAAGAAGTAACAGAAGTGGAAGAAGTAACAGAAGTAACAAATGTGGCAGAGGGACTAGAAGAAGCTGAAAAATCAACAGAAGTGGTAGATGAGGAAGCGGAAGAAAGAAAGGATGGGAAATCTCAAGTTTTTTTTAAGGATTTGACGAGAAAATCGTTTAAAGATATGAACAATGAAGAGAAAATATATTTTTTTATGCATAGACCGCATTACATTCCAAATGTAAAATGCCGTGTCATAGCAGAGAAGGATATATACGTAGGGTTTATTACCAATTACCAAGATGGTTATGTATCTATTAATTCACCACAAACATTTGAAACATTTCATGTGAAGTTTGAAGAGATTGTATCGATTCAAATTATGGGGATATAGAAAAGGTGGTAGTAATACCTACCACCTCATAGTTTTTTAGTTTTACAAATTGTTCTAATCAAGCGATTATACGCCTGGAACATTTACATCACGTAAACATTGAATAGCACAGAAACAATTTAAATCAACTGTGATGGATAAATTTGTAGAGATTAATTGTGGTATTGTTTGTTTTAAAAACGCACAAACAATATCCTCAGGTGTTTGGGACGTTTCTCGTGTAAGTGTAGGTGGAACTAATATCCGTAATACGGCACAGCAATCATCTACACTCTCTACGCGGAAAATAGGAGAACGTGCACAGATATCATCATTTGGTGTTGTAGGATCATTTTCTAGGAAGAATACTGAAGAAAAAAGTTCGCCTTCTGTAGTATATAACAAAAAAGGGCGAGTGTTTGCGAATTTAGCACCTTGATTTGCTCCTAAAAATGGAGCGTCACAGCCTGTCGGGCAAGCGGAAGAAGCACAATCTTGTAATTCATCGATAAATTTTACCACGTCACATACGCAGTTTGAGCGGTGATGGTGATGATCATGTCTTTCATCTTTACAACTCATGAATTTCACTCCTTATATTTAGTTTTCATTTACACTATTAGAGTATTGAAATAGGAGCAAATCGGTTACGGTTCTTAGCATGATTTTTTTAGAAGGATAAGCCTTTATTTGTCCTCATTTAAAGGAGAGTAAAGTCTTCCGCTTGTTGGATGCTGCGATATGCTTTATGTTTCGGTAAATGGAAATAAGGAGATGAGAAGAATGCTCTTCAATAGTTGGTTTTTATTCTTTATTTTTTCGTTAGCTGTGTTTCGGTTTACGCGTCTCATTGTATACGATAAAATTACCAGCTTTATACGCTCTCCTTTTATTGAAGAAGTACAAATTCAAGAACACGATGGAACCATGTCTACATATATGAAAGTGAAGGGGACTGGAATTCAAAAATGGATTGGTGAATTGTTAAGTTGTTATTGGTGTACAGGTGTATGGATTAGTGCATTTTTACTTCTCTTTTATCATTGGATTCCTAAAGTTGCAGAACCTGTATTAGCGTTGTTGGCACTCGCAGGGGCAGCGGCTATTATTGAAACGATAATTGGGAGATTTGTTGAAGAATAGGGATTTTTAACTGATGATTAGTTGGAAAATCGGACTTTAATAACATAAAAATAGGTGAACAGAAAGGAAAGGCTGTTCATATAGTGAATAGATAGAATTGCACAGCGGAGGAGATGTTTGTTATGGAAGATAACCTGCAACCAAATCCATATGATATGCAACAGTGGCAGCAAATGCAACAACAGTTACAGGAAGAACAAGCGCAGCAACAACAGCAAGCGCAGCAATTACAGCAACAAGGCTTCGTAAAGAAAAAGGGTTGTAATTGTGGTAAGAAAAAGAACATTTCTAATCAACAAAATCAAGGTTGAAAAAACACTCATGTTATCGTGAGTGTTTTTGTTTTGTATGAAAATATATGAAAAGGAATTTTTGTAATAAGACAATGAAGCTATATTGCATCGGAGAGTTATATACCTTTAAAGCAGGGCATATAGCGAAGGGTTAATTTTGCGGACATATTGAGATACTATGGTGAAGAATCGGGAAGTTAATGGACAAGAAAAATTATATGTTAAAAGGTTATACTATGCTGTTATATATTCAGCAGTTTGTAACAAATGCATCACGTAAACATTGAATACCACAAAAGTAATGCAAATCAACCGTGACACAAGAAGAGGTTGCACGTAATTTAGCATGCGGGATCGTTAAGTAAGTACAGACGGGATTTGGGCTCTTGTCAGGTTCTTTACCTATAATAACGATTAATGCCCGAAGTACAGCGCAGCAATTTTCATCTACACTTTCTACACGGAAAATAGGAGAGTGGCAATTTTTATTTGCAGAAGGAACATATGCTTCAAATGGGTCTCCTGATTTTGTGAATAAAATAAATGGACGTGTGTTTGCTGCTTTTGCTGTATATTGCGGACGGAGGAATGGAGCATTATATTGTGATAAATAAGCAGTGGATGCACATTCTTGTAATTCATATATGAATTTGACGATATTACATACACAACTTTCATCAAAGTATGTATCATGCTCGTCGCTAGAATTACAGGTCATATTGTTCACTTCCCTATCCTCAAGTTTTTACTATTAGAATATGAGTCGAGAAGAGTTGATATTACGGGAGACAAAGGTGAGGTCTAGGAGATTTTTATAAATTGTGTTGGACAATAAGCAGATATTACTTGAGAAAGATATGAAAAAATCCAGCACCACATGTTAAGGTGCTGGATTTTTTGGTAAGTCTTTCCGGGCAATATATAAAAATCTCGATACATCTAATTTTTTTCCTCTAAAAAATTGCGGGGAGGAAATATAAAGTTCTTCTTTTGCACGCGTGATGGCGACGTACATAAGCCGTCTCTCTTCTTCTAACGCTTCAGATGTGTCAGTTACGCGGTCATTTGCATCTTTTAAAGAAGACGAATGAGGCAGTATGCCATCGCTTGCTCCGAGTAAAAAGACACACGGGAATTCCAGTCCTTTTGCATTGTGAATGGACATAAGAGATACGGCATCTTTTTGTTGCATTGTTTTTAATGCTTCCATTTCTTTTTGGCTTTGAATAGCTGCACTAATAAATTCTAAGTAAGCAGGAATATCAGTAAAACGAGTTGCTGATTCCATAAGTTCTTCAAGCATTTCTTCTTGGATGTCTTTATGCATCGTAAAGGAAGAACGGTCATTACTTTGTAAGTACTCTAAGTATTTACCTTTACCTTTAATAATTTCTTTTAGTGCTTTCTTTGGTTCTAATTCTTTAATGAATTTAATGAAGTCAATTCGTTCGTTTATTTTTTTGACTTGGAATGGTTTTAAACTCGGGTTCAGCAATAGAAAATGCAGGAGGGAAGGGAATCTTCCTTCACCGTATTTCCATTGTTCACGTTCAATAAATGAGATACATTCATCACGGCCGATATACATCGTTGGTAATATGCTTGAGAGCGATTCGATTTGAAACGGTTCATATGCGAGACGTAGCTGATCGAGTACGGGCTTAATTAAAGAATGCTCATAGAACGATTGGCTTGCACCGTGTTTAATAAACGGAACTTTATGAATTGTAAGCTGGTCAAGTAAAGAACGGCTGACAGAATGTGTACGATACAGCAAACAGAAGTCTTTGTATTCTCGTTCGCCACTCGCTACTTTATCTTGAATGAGTTGCAGGATTTGATTTGCTTCATCAAGAGTAGTTGCAGGACGCGCATAAAATGGCTGTATACCTTCTTCATGAACGGAATATAATTCTTTTTTAAAGCGTTCTTGATTGAGTTTAATCACTTCGTTTCCAAGCCCCACGATAAAAGGATTAGAACGATAATTTGTATTTAACGCAATAATGGTTGTATCATCAAATTCTTTTGGAAAGGATAAGATAATTTGATGGCTTGCACCACGCCAGCCATATATCGCTTGATCGTCATCTCCCGCGATAAATAAATTATTTCGCGGCGAAGCTAACAGTTTTACAATCTCATATTGCGCATACGACGTATCTTGAAATTCATCGACTTCAATGTAATGGAATCTATTTTGTAATTGTGTTAATAAAGGTGCGTTATTTTCAAGCATATAGAATGTTTCTAGTAAGATATCGTCAAAGTCTATATATCCATATCTTTGTTTTACATCTTCATAACGTTCATACACTTCACGAAATTCTTGTTCAACGGGTGTTTTTGCTTGGACATCTTTTGGACGATTTAATTTGTTTTTTTCGAGTGAAATCATTGCGAGCATCGTTTCAGCGTCATAATCGTCTTTTAAGCGCAATTCTTTTAAGATTTTTTTTATCATAATTTGTTTATGTTTTTCATTTGCTAAGATCTGCTGGTTGTATCCTTGACTGCGAAGTAATTTTAAAAAGACGGAATGGAATGTACCTGCGACAACATAGCGGCTTGCAGCATGGTTCATACCAGGTAAGTTTGCTACACGGCTTCGAATTTCTTCAGCAGCTTTTTGTGTAAACGTAAGCAGTAAAATGTTGCGTGGATGAACATTTTTTACATTAATTAAATAGCCAACGCGAGTTGTTAAAACAGATGTTTTCCCGCTCCCAGCTCCAGCTAATGTAAGAACGGGACCTTCTGTCGTTTGCACAGCTTCTAATTGTTTTTCATTTAAATACACACCTTGCTGCTCTAGGGCGCGAAAATAAGCCGCATCGTTATCCTTCTCTACAATTAAATTGGCAGAAGTTTTTGGAATATGATACGTGGCTTGCGGAACGTCAGCGTGTGTTAATGATTTTTGTGAAAATTTTTCTTGAGTCATATATTCACCTTCAAAACTATAGCATCAACTTTTAACTTTAGCGGAAGAAAAAGAAAATAGCAATGTAAAAAACAGGAGGGGGTTACCTCCTGTTTAGAAAATCATAATTCTTTTATCATAACAACATGTGGTATATCAGCTTCTATAAACACATCGGAAACGGTTTGATATCCGAGTTTCTTATAAAAGGATTCAGCCTGTGTTTGGGCATGGAGTTTCAACTTTGCTAGCGACTCTTCCTTCGCATATGCTTCGAGCGCGTCCATAATGATTTTTCCGATACCTTTTTTGCGATGAGAAGAGAGGACGCATATCCGTTCCATTTTCCCGATGCCATCAACAATGCGAAAACGACCTGCCCCAACTGGAATATCCTTATCATATATGACGATGTGTTTAGAAGTTTCTTCAAATTCATCGTATTCTTCTTCAGCAGAAACATGTTGTTCTTCAACAAAGACTCGTTTACGTACAGAGAATGCGTCTCTTAGCTGTTCGTCTGTTTGTACGATTTGTGCTTGCAAATTAGTTGTTCTCCTTTCCAATATGGAATGTTTCATATACTGTCCATGTTTCATTTTCTAATTGATATAGAAGGTGGAAACGGTCGATTGGTTGCTCGTAATAAAAGTCTTTCATACGTAAGCGACCTAATACATCAGCATGCTCTGCATCTGATAAATTTTGTCCAATTGTTAAATGTGGTACGAATGCATATTCACGCTCTTGTGTGAAGAATCCTTTATGCATTTCTTCATTTAACAATGTAAGTTCAGGTGTTTTTTCTACTTTGAAATAAAGAACATTATTAACAGGTGCGAATGAGCTTACCTTTCCAACATGAAGGGTAAACGGATTTGTTTTGTTTGCGATTGTATGCAGTTCTTGTACAATTGCTTCTAATTGCTCATCTGGTGCCTCAAAGGGTGCTTTTAATGTGATATGTGGTGGAACTAATGCATAATGCGGATCATAACGCTTACGCAATCCGTTCGCTTTATCTTGAATCATTTTTGATGGGAAAATTACAATGCCTAGTTTCATCTTTCAATTCCTCCCTTTGTAAGTCTAGTTAGATTGGAGAAAATAACTCCTTATTCTATTGTATCAAATAATTCTGAATATAGCTCTCTATTATTTCATTGATAGAATGTAAGAAAATGCTTTTGGTAAATCATTTTGCCAATATTTCCATGTATGATTTCCCTCAAATTCTTCGTAATGCGTTGTGAAATTTTTCTCTGTAAGCAAGGCATGTAATTCGCGATTTGGCTCTACAAAATCAGAAATTTGCCCATCCGTTCTTTTCACAGCAGTTTCTTCTGTCCCAATTACATGATAAATTTCTAATGTTTGTGGCTCTGTAAAATCTTTTGCAAGGCTCAGTACGGTTTCATCAACAAATGGGGACTGCATAACAACTTTACCAAATGTATGCGGATACATAAGTGATGTCATAAAGGACACTGTACCGCCAAGGGAATCGCCAATTAATACGCGACCTTTTCCCATTTGATAAGTTGGATAGTTTTCATCAATATATGGAACGAGTTCGTGAGCTAGGAAACGAATGTATGCGCTATTTTTCACATCGTTTGGAAAGTATTTTTCTTTACGATCGTGCACATTTTTATATGGAATACCGACAATAATTGTTCGGTCAATTTCTTCATTTTCACGAAGATGCTCAATTACGCGGTGCGCTTTACCAAGCTGGAAATAATCTCTTCCGTCCTGTGCAATTACAACGGTGTGTTTGTGCAGCGGTGTATAATTAGCTGGTAAATAGACGAGAAGTGTAATCTCTTCTTGAAGTGATGTACTGTAAAATGAAAGTTCTTCTATTCTCCCGATTGCTTGACTCATGTGTGATCCCCCTAAATAAAAAATATGCTGTAGTTGCTTTGTGAGGGTAGCGCAGATAGTCAAAATGAAAGGATATATTTACTACCTGTGCTTCTCATTTTATATTTTACCATAGTAGTATGAAGAATCTAAAAAAATAGTATTCATATGATGGAAGAAAGGTTGAGGTAAAAGCTTTCTTTTTTAGATGGGAGAGAGGGTACGGCGATGGATAGAAGTGATTCAGCCCACATCCTAAGTGAAAACAAGGCGAGACAGTAAGTGCAGGTTCGTTTTTGTTTTTCATAACAAAGATTTATATGTTGAAAGATTAAATTGGGTTTATATATAATGAGGTGGGGATTTTTACAGGAGAGGGGCAAAACAACTTTGAAACAAGAAAAATCAATCGCACTACCGTTAGCAGTTTCTATTATAGCCATTTCATTTGCAGCAGTTTTCGTAAAGATGTCCTCGGCGCCATCTTCAATTTTAAGTATGTATCGATTATGGATTATTGTAATCCTTATGCTTCCAATCGTTTGGAAAAAGCGTGAAGAGTTTCGCAGAATTCAAGCGCGAGATTGGTGTTTTTTAATAGGATCTGGATTCTTTTTAGCACTGCATTTCCTTTTATGGTTCGCATCTTTAAAGTTTACAACTGTAGCAAGTTCAACGATTATTTTAGCGCTCCAGCCCATCGTATCGCTAGTTGGAGGTTTTTTTCTGTTTAAAGAAAGAACGACTTCTTCAGCGATTGCCACAATGGGGATTGCCATCTTAGGTGTAATGTGTATTGGATGGGGAGATTTAGGATTAAGTGAGCAAGCGGTGATAGGAGACATTTTATCCTTTTTAAGCGTAATTGCAGTTGTTGGTTATTTATTTATCGGGCAAACAACTGTAAAAAAAGTTTCACACTGGATTTATAGCTTTACCGTGTTTGCATTTGCGGGGCTATTTATAGCTATTTATAATGTAATCATGAGTGTGCCATTTACAGGATATTCCACATGGGATTGGTGGATTTTCATTTTGCTTGCGATTGTACCAACTGCTTCACATATGATTAATAACTGGTTATTAAATTATGTGAATGCCACAACGATTTCAATGAGTATTTTAGGCGAGCCTGTTGGTGCGTCTATACTTGCCTTTTTCTTGCTTGGTGAGAAGTTAAATGTGATGCAAGTGATTGGTAGTGTTCTCGTATTATGCGGTGTGTCTATTTTCTTGCTGCAGCAGCAAAAACGTACGCAAAAAGAGCCGGTGCAAAGTGTAGCATTTACGCAAGACCTGTAGTGTATGTATAGATAATTAGTAGGCTGTTAGGGGCGATCCTAACAGCTTTTTCTATATAAATTGAAAAACTGATAAAAAACCTTTCTTTTTGGGTGGGAGAGAGGATTCGTTCCTTTTTTAGCCGCATGCCCAGTGGAGTCAAAGAGAGAAAACGAGTGAGGATATCCTTTTTGTTGAGTAATAATAAAATTGTTTACTTACAAATAAAATCGTTACATTTACAAAAAAGATGCATGGATATAGTAAATTTATTTGGCGGGCGTCGCTGCCTGTTTTGCTCCTTTTCTTGCAGGAAGGGACTATTTCCTTCTATTTTTCACCATTCCTCTTGCAATTCTTCTCATTTGGAGCTGGTTTACAACAGGGTATACGGTAGAGAATGAACAAATTATTATTCGATATGGGCCGATGAAAAAAAGAATTTCAATTAAGGATATAAGGAAAATTTCAAGAACAAAAAATCCACTAGCAGCTCCGGCATTGTCCTTTGATAGACTGGAAATACTTTGTGGTTCTCAGTTTCAAGCAGAGCTTGTCTCACCGAAAGATAAGCAGCAATTTGTTTCTTTGTTAAAAAGCATTCATCCGCAAATTGAAGTAGCAAATAACGTAATAAATGAATGAGAAGAGTGGTCTCAAGGGCCACTCTTCTCATTTATCTTTATAAAAAGAATTACGTGAACTAAAACAAAGGATTTTATTTTGGATTTGTTATAAAAGGATAAACATAAACGACGCATAAATCTCGAAATTTCCCTTCGGCAGTTGTTACGATCACGACAGCTCGCCCAGGGTTCTTTCCCGTTATGATGGCTTTGTCGTCATCTGTATGAATTGTTATAACGTCATGA
>Ga0102589_1004133_pt1 | contig 14035 bp, 13 predicted proteins | sample AraplaMF_Col_mLB_FD_76858 | JGI IMG/M metagenome (GOLD analysis project Ga0102589, IMG submission 76858) | Arabidopsis root microbial communities from the University of North Carolina, USA - plate scrape MF_Col_mLB | ecosystem: Host-associated > Plants > Roots > Endosphere | place: USA... | reverse complement strand
CCGCTGATCGCGCTGGGCCTGTTCTGGCTGTGGTGGTCGCGCCGCCAGCCGACGCTGCAGCCGCAGCCGCTGGCCGTGCCGCCGAGCGCTGCCTGATCCGGCAACAGAAGGGAGTGACGAGATGAAGCAATACCTCGACCTGCTGCGCCATGTCCTCGACCACGGCAGCGACAAGGCCGACCGCACCGGCACCGGCACGCGCAGCGTGTTCGGCTGGCAGATGCGCTTCGACCTGGCCGAAGGCTTCCCGCTGGTCACCACCAAGAAGCTGCACCTGCGCTCGATCGTGCACGAGCTGCTGTGGTTCCTGCAGGGCGAGACCAACATCGCCTACCTGAAGGACAACAAGGTCAGCATCTGGGACGAGTGGGCCGATGCCGATGGCGAATTGGGCCCGGTCTACGGCAAGCAGTGGCGTCGCTGGGCCGGTGCCGACGGCATCGAGATCGACCAGATCCGCTGGGTGGTCGAGGAGATCAAGCGCAATCCTGATTCGCGCCGACTGATCGTCTCGGCGTGGAATGTCGCCGACCTGCCGCGCATGGCGTTGATGCCGTGCCACACGATGTTCCAGTTCTACGTCGCCAACGGCAAGCTCAGCTGCCAGCTGTACCAGCGCAGCGGCGACATCTTCCTCGGCGTGCCGTTCAACATCGCCAGCTATGCGCTGCTGACGCACATGGTCGCGCAGGTGTGCGGCCTGGGCGTGGGCGATTTCGTGCACACGCTGGGCGACGCGCACCTGTACTCGAACCATTTCGAACAGGCGCGCGAGCAGCTCTCGCGCACGCCGCGCGCGCTGCCGACGCTGCGGCTCAACCCGGACGTGCGCGACATCTTCGGATTCCACTACGACGACATCGCGATCGAGCACTACGACCCGTTGCCGGCGATCAAGGCGCCGGTCGCGGTCTGATGTCGCACGCAGTAGAGTTGGTGCTGATCGCTGCGCACGACCGCAATCGCGGCATCGGTCGCGACAACGACCTGCCGTGGCGCCTGCCCGACGACCTCAAGCGCTTCAAGGCGCTGACGCTCGGCAAACCGGTGCTGATGGGGCGCAAGACCGCGCAGTCACTGGGGCGCGCGCTGCCGGGCCGGCTCAACCTGGTGCTGACGCGCTCGGGGCAGGTGCCGTTCGACGGCATGCAGGCGGTGGCGTCGCTGGATGAGGCGATGCGCATCGCGCAGGCCGCCGCTGCGCCGGAGCTGTGTGTGATCGGCGGCGGCGAGGTCTATGCGCAATGCCTCGCGCAGGCCACGCAGATGCACCTGACCCTGGTCGATACCGTGGTCGAAGATGCCGATGCATTCTTTCCGGCCATCGACGTGGCGCAGTGGCGCGTCGTGGCGCGCGAACGGCATGAGGCGGACGCGAAGCACGCCTTCGCGTTCGAGTTCGTCGACTACATGCGTATCTGAAGCAGCCGCGCCTGGATAGGCGCGCCGGCTCAGTCCTGGTCGGTTTCCACCGGCGGTGCCGGCGCAGCGGTTTCGGTCTGGCGCGGCTTTCCCTGGCCGCCCGTGCCCTGGCCACGTTGCTGGCCCTGGCGCGGCTGCCCGCCCTGCTGCTGGCGTTGCTGGCGCTGCCGATTGCGATCATCCGCGTGGTACGGCGGGCGCGGGCGCGGCGGTGTCGCAGGAACGTCACGGCCGGCGACCTGGACCAGCCGCAACTCGTCGGTGTCGAGCTGCAATGCGGTGAGCTTGCCGCCCCAGACGGCGCCGGTGTCGATCGCATGGACGCCGTGGCCGATGAACAAGCCCAGCGTCGACCAGTGGCCGCAGACGATCTTGAGGTCGCGCTCCACGCGCCCGGGCACTTCGTACCAGGGATACAGGCCGGCCGGCTGCGTGCCGGGGCTGCCCTTGTCCTCGAACGAGATGCGGCCGCGCGGCGTGCAGTAACGCAGGCGCGTGAACACGTTGATGATCGCGCGATGGCGCTCGACGCCGGCCAGCTTGGGATGCCAGGCCGGCTTGTCGCCGTACATGTTCTTGAGCAGCCGGCGGAACTGGTCGCCGTGCAGGCGCTCCTCGATCTCGCGGGCGAAGCGCTCGGCCATCTGCGTCGACCACTGCGGCGCGAGCGCCGCGTGCACCATCATCCAGCCCAGCTTGCGGTCGGCGTGGACGAGCTTCTGCATGCGCAGCCAGGTCAGCAGTTCGTCGCGGTCCTCGGCCAGCACGATGCGCTGCAGGTCCGGGTTGACCTTGCGCTGTTCGTCTTCGCGCCGTTCGCCGATCGCCAGCAGCGACAGATCATGGTTGCCCAGCACGACCACGCTGCTGGCACGCAGCGAGTGCACCAGGCGCAGGGTTTCCAGCGATTGGCCGCCGCGGTTGACCAGGTCGCCGCAGAACCACAGCTGGTCGCGCGCGGGGTCGAAGGCGATCTTTTCCAGCAGGCGCTGGGTCGCGTCGTAGCAGCCTTGCAGATCGCCGATGGCCCAGGTGGTCATGTGCTGATGGGCCCGGTCAGTGCAACGTTCGCGGCACGGACAGGCTGAAGGCCGGAATCGGCGCATCGAACCGCGTGCCATCGTCGGCGAGCATGTGGTAGCTGCCTTCCATCATGCCGTGGCTGGTTTCCAGCACTGCCCCGGAGGTGTATTCGAAATCGTCGCCGGGCCGCAGGTAGGGCTGCTCGCCGACCACGCCCTCGCCCTCGACTTCCTGGACCTTGCCGTTGCTGTCGGTGATCAGCCAGCGACGGCTCAGCAGGCGTGCGGGCACGCGGCCGGCATTGCGGATGCTGATCGTGTAGGCGAAGACATAGCGGTCCTGGCCAGGCTCGGACTGGTCATCGAGGTAACGGGTGGCGACGGAGACGTCGACGGCGTAATCGGTACTGCGTTCCATCCCTACAGTGTAGGGCGAGGCGTCGAAAATTGGTCAACGTTGTGTGCACGGGCGTTCATCGCCCGGGATTCCCGCTCGCGCGCGCCGTTACGCGTGCCCCGGTCCTGCGGCCTCGGCAGCCAGCGAATTGGCAAGGCGCACGAAGTCGGCCACTTCGATCTGCTCCGCGCGTGCGTCCGGGCGCACGCCGACCGCCTCGATCGCGGCCGCATCGCACAGCTTCGACAGCGCATTGCGCAGGGTCTTGCGACGCTGCCCGAAGGCATCGCGCACGACCGCGGTGAACATGGCCGGATCGGCCACGCCAATCGTTTCCGGTGCGCGCGGCACCAGCCGCACCACCGCCGAATCGACCTTCGGCGGCGGCCTGAAGGCGGCCGGCGGGACATCGAACAGCGGGGTCACGTGGCAATAGGCCTGCAGCATCACGCCCAGGCGTCCATAGACCTTGCTGCCGGGCCCGGCGGCCATGCGGTCGACGACTTCCTTCTGCAGCATGAACACCATGTCGCGAATCGCCGCGGCATGGTCCAGCGCATGGAACAGGATCGGCGAGGACAGGTTGTAGGGCAGGTTGCCGACCAGGCGGATCTGGCCTTCGCCGGCGACCGCACTGAAGTCCACGGTGAGCACGTCGCGGTGGATCACTTCCAGCGTGCCGTGCGCCCGTGCGGCCTCGGTCAGCGGGAAGATCAGGTCGCGATCGAATTCGATCACGGTCAGCTCGCCATGGCGGTCGAGCAGCGGGAACGTGATGGCGCCCTGGCCCGGGCCGATCTCGACCAGGCGATCGCCCGGCTTCGGGTCGACGGCCTGCACGATCATGTCGATGATCCGGCGGTCATGCAGGAAGTGCTGGCCGAGATGCTTCTTTGCCGGCTCGGTGAAGTGGCGCGTGCTCATAACGGCGTGCTCATGACGGCATGCTCATGCAGGCGTGGTCGCAATGGGTGAGGGACTGCGGCGCAAGCGGGCGATGCGGGCACAGGTGTCCGCGGCAGCGAACAGGCTCGACGGGTCGGCCACGCCCTGGCCGGCCAGTTCCAGCGCCGTGCCATGGTCGACCGCCACGCGCGGGTAGGGCAGGCCGAGGGTCAGGTTGACCGCGTGCTCGAAGCCGCTGTATTTCAGCACCGGCAAACCCTGGTCGTGGTACATCGCCACCACCGCGTCGAAGCCGCGCAGCTTGGCCGGCAGGAAGGCCGTGTCGGCGGGCAACGGGCCGACCAGCTGCAGGCCCTGCGCGCGCAGCGCGGCGATGGCCGGTTCGATGATGTCCAGCTCCTCGTGGCCGAGGTGCCCGGCTTCACCCGCATGCGGATTGAGGCCCAGCACGGCGATCACCGGTTCGGCGATGCCGAAATCGTTGCGCAGCGCGGCGTGGGCGGTCAGCAGCGTCTGCGTCAGTGCCTGCGTCGTGATGGCATCGGCGACCGCGCGCAGCGGCAGGTGGGTGGTGACGAGTGCGACGCGGACGATGTCGTTGGCCAGCATCATCACCACGTCGCGCCCGGCCTGTTGCGCCAGCAATTCAGTGGTGCCGCTGTAGGCGATGCCGCCCTCGTTGATCACCGCCTTGTGGACGGGGCCGGTGACGATGCCATCGAAGTGGCCCGTCAGGCAGCCCTCCGCGGCCTGCAACAGGCTGTCGATCACCGCCTGCGCGTTGCGCGGATCGGGATGGCCGAACGCCGGCACGACGGCATTGGGAAGGTCGACCAGGGCCAGTTCGCCGGGCGCCGTTGCCGGATGCCCGGCGGGACGCAGCTGCAGCGGCAGGCCCAGTGCCGCGGCCGCGGCCTGCAGGCTGCGCGCGTCGGCGAAGGCGGTCAGTGCGTAATCACGTGGGCGCTGTGCGAGGCGTACGCACAGCTCCGGTCCTACACCCGCCGGCTCGCCCGGCACCAGCGCGAGCCGCACAGGGTTCATCGCCGGTCGCTCAGGTGCCGTTGGCGGGAGCCGCGGCCGGGGTGGCGGCGGGCTCGGCACCCTTGCCGGCGCGGACGTCGACGAAGGCTTCGCCGCGCATTTCGCGCAGGTAGCGGTTCCACTCGTCCTCGAGCTTGCGGCGGCCGATGGTTTCCTGGACCTGGGCGCGGCGATTGCGGTCGCCGACGTCGGTCTCGCGGGAGCCTTCGAGCTTGATCACGTGCCAGCCCGCCTGCGTGCGGACCGGTGCGGACACCTGGCCCGGCTGCAGCCCGGCGACCGCCGAACCGAACTCGGGACCGAATTCGTCACGGGTGAACCAGCCCAGCTCGCCGCCCTTGTTGCGCGTGCTCGCATCGTCGGAGCTTTCCTGCGCGAGCACGGCGAAGTCGGCACCGCCGGCCAGGCGGGCCTGCAGGGTGGTGGCCTTGGCCTTGGCCTTGGCGTCGTCGGTCTTGTCGTCGACGCGCACCAGGATGTGGCGGGCCTGGTACTGCGTGACCATCGCCGGCGCGGCCTGCGACGCGTCGCGGGTTTCGACCAGCTTGACCAGCTGGAAACCGCTGGGGCCGCGGATCGGTGCGGTGATGTCGCCGACCTTCATGCTGCGCATCAGCGTCGCGAAGGCCTGCGGGATTTCGTCGACGCTGCGCCAGCCCAGGTCGCCGCCTTCCAGCGCGTTGGGGCTGTCGGAGTAGCGCACCGCGGCGGCGGCAAAGTCCATCTCGCCCTTGTCGATCAGGGCCTTGACGCCCTCGACCTTCTTCTGCGCGACGGCGATCTGCTCGGCGGTGGCGCCTTCCGGCAGCTGCACGAGGATGTGGGCCAGGTGGTACTGGCTGCCGCTGTTGGCCTGGGCGGCCATGGCGGCGTCGATTTCCGAATCGCTGACCGTCACGCGGCTCTGCGCGAAGCGCTGGCGCAGGCGCTGGATCAGCAGCTCATCGCGGATCGAGCTGCGGAAATCGGCGTAGGAGGTGCCTTCGTGGGCCAGCTGCTGGCGCAGCTGCTCCGGCGTGACCCGGTTCTGCTGGGCGATGCCGGCGATGGTCTGGTCGACTTCCTGGTCGGTCACGCGGACGCCGGTGCTGGCGGCGCGGGCCACCTGCAGCTTGACCAGGACCAGGCGCTCGAGCACCTGGCGCTCGAGCACGTCGCGCGGCGGCAGCTGGTTCTCGCGGCCGGCGTACTGGCCGAGGATGTTGGCCACGGCACGGTCGAGCTCGCTCTTGAGGATCACGTCCTCGTCGACGACGGCAGCGATGCCGTCCATGGGCTGGATCCCGCTCGTGGTAGCGCTGGCAGGGTCCTGGGCAGCGGCGGTCGCCAGCGGCAGGGTGCCGGTGAGCACCGCGACGGCAAGGGCGGACGCGAATAGTTTCTTCATAGGGTCGGGTCGGGAGTTGATTCGACTTGGCCGCCGCCGTTGTTCAGGCGCTCCGCGGAGCTGGGCGGCACGAGATAGAGGTCATCGCGGTTGTAGCCGAGGATACCACGGCGCAGGGCGCGCTCTACGTTCTGCCCGGCCGAGCCAAGGCCCTTGAGTTCAAACTCGAACATGATCCGGGTATCCAGTTCACCATCGCGATTTCGCAGGTAGCGGCGGCCGACCAGGCGTGCGGCCAGGCAGCAGCTTTCCCATTGGACACCGGCGATCGCCTCAAGTTGCTTCTTGTCGAGGATCGAGTAGTAGTAACGGCCAACCACGCTCCAGGTGCGGTTGATCGGGTACAGGAACGAGAAGTCCGCCTGTTCCAGCAGGTCCTGGCTCTCGGGCGGGTCGATGCCCGGGCGGAAGCTGGCATTGCGGCGGTAGCGGTAGCCGAAATTGACCACGCCGTTGTTGTCGAAGATGTAGCGCGCCCGGAAGCTGGTCATGTCCTCGGCGCGGTACTTCGGGTTCCACATGTAGGTGCCCGCGATCGTCCAGCGCTCGCTCGGGCTGATGCTGGCATCGGCGATCCACGCCGACTTGCCCCGCTCGATCGGGGCTTCGTTGGGCAGGGTGACCCGGCTGTCGTCGAAATAGAAGATCTGGCCGATGCTCGCCGCCAGGCGCTCCTGGCCGGTGTCCTCGCTGATCAGGCGCGTGGTCAGGGCGGCGGTGAGCTGGTTGGCGTCGGCCTGGCGGTCGGCGCCGGTGTAGCGGTTGTCGCGGAACAGCTGGCCCCAGCTGAACGTGGTCGCGCCGGTGTCGTAGATGCCCAGGCCGGCCTGGTCGCGGTAGGGCACGTTCAGGTAGTAGATCCGCGGTTCCAGGGTGTTGAGGTAGCTATCGCCACGGATCTTCGTGTTGCGGTCGAAGTACAGGCCGGCATCGACCGATGTGATCGGCAGGCTGCGGGTTTCGTTGCTGTCGCTGAGGTCGGGGGCGATGCCACCGAAGCGCCTGACGTATTCGGCCTGGCGTTCGGCAGCGCTGCCGTCCATCTGGTAGGTGGTATAGCGCCACGCCAGCTTGGGCCGGATGAACCAGCTGGCGCCTTCCAGCGGCATGACGATGTAAGGCTTGACGTCGAAGCGCGAGCCGCCGAGGAACTCGGTGTGGTCGAAACGCACCAGTTCGGTGTCCACGCCCGCCTGCAACCACCTTCCCACGATCGGCTGCGCCCAATGCGCATAGGCGCGGGGCAGGCGGTCGAAGGCCAGGCTGGCATCGGTCAGCGTGTAGTCGGCCAGCTGGTAGTGGTCGGCCATCAGCTGCGCTTCCCAGTAACGACCGCGTCCGTACAGACCGGCGTCGCTGCGGATCGAGTAGTTCGAGATGCCGTACAGGCTGCTGCTGAAGTCCTCGAAGTAATGCGTGTCGCTGACCCAGCCCAGGTTGGTGTTGGCGTACCAGGTGCTGTTGAGGTTGTGGCTGGCGGTCAGCGCGAACTGGCCACGGTTGTCTTCCGGCAGCGTGGCGCCCGGGATCGGGTTGCCGTTGAGGTCGTTGAGGTAACGATCCGGCTCGTCGCCCGGCAGGTTGTCCTTCGGCATCCAGTTGCCGTACACCTCGCCGCGGCCGTTCGGATACAGCCAGCGGAACTCGGCGCCGAGCAGGCTGCCACGGTCGCTCATGTAGCGCGGATAGAGCGTGGCGTCGTAGTTGGGCGCAAGGTTGAGGTAGACCGGCTGTTTCCAGTCGAAACCGTTGCGACCCGACAGCGAGATCTGCGGATACAGCAGGCCGGTGCGGCGACGCTCGTCGACCGGGAACATGAACCACGGCACGTACATCACCGGCACCTTGCCGATGCGGATGGTCGCGTTGCGGGCAACGCCCATGCCTTCGGCGGTGTCGATGTCGATGCGGTGCGCGCGCAGCTCCCACGCGCGCTGGCCCGGGGCGCAGGTGGAGTAGGTCGATTCGACCATGCTGCCCTTGGCGCCATCGAGGTCGATGCGCTGCGCGCCGCCGTTGCCGCGACGCTGGGTCAGCTGGTACTGGACGTCCTCGATGCGGTGCTTGTCGGCGGTCTGGTCGCCTTCGGCGCGGGCGGCGGTCACGCGCATGCCCGAGTCCTGGTAGCGCACATGGCCGTCGGCCACGTACTTGCCGGTTTCTTCGTTGTAGCTGAGCTTGTCGGTGCCCAGGAACTGGTCGCCGCGATTGAGCCGGACGTTGTCCTGGACGACGATGTCCTGGTCGTTGGCCGAGCGCTCCAGCTGGCCGCCGTCGATGTCGGTCGGTTCCTGCCCGCGCGTGGCCAGGTTGCCCATCGGCGCGGGCGCGTCGTCGAAGGACGGTATCGCATCGACGATCGGGCACAGCCCCCAGTCCTCTCCGTCGCCGTCGGCGGCGTGCGCGGGCAGGGCCAGCGCGATGCACAGCGACAACGGGAGCAGGCGTAGGGATTGGCGCACTCGGGAACCGTCGCTTGGCGTGGGGAAACGGGTCGCTAGCTTGCCGCATCCACTGCAAGCGGGCAACGCGAGCGCCATCATGCCCACATCCTTGTTCATTTCCGCGTCAAGGCGCGGTGGACGACCGACCCTGGCCGTCACCGCCCCGGATCAGGGCGTGCCCAGCAGCTCGCCCACGTGCGCCACGCTGCATTCGCGCAGCGCCGCCAGGTCGTAGCCGCCTTCGAGCATCGACACGATCCTGCCGTTGCCATGGCGGTCGGCGATCGCGACCAGCTGGCGGGTGAGCCAGGCGAAGTCTTCGGTTTCCAGTTCCAGCTGTGCCAGGGGATCGCGCTTGTGCCCGTCGAAGCCGGCCGAGATGAAGAGCAACTGCGGGCGGAACGAGTCCAGCGCCGGCAGCAGCTGTTCCTGCCAGGCGCGACGGAATCCCTCGCTGCCGCAGGCCGGCGGCAATGGCGCATTGACGATGTTGCCCACGCCGCGCTCGTTGGCGTAGCCGGTGTCCGGATACAGCGGCATCTGGTGCGAGCTCAGGTACATCACTCGCGGGTCGGTATCGAAGATCGCCTGCGTGCCGTTGCCGTGGTGCACGTCGAAATCGACCACGGCCACGCGCGACAAACCGTGCTTCTCGCAGGCGTGCGCGGCCGCCACGGCGATGTTGTTGAACAGGCAGAAGCCCATCGCCACCGTCGGCGTGGCGTGGTGGCCCGGCGGCCGCACAGCGCAGAACGCGCGCTTCACTTCGCCGTGCATGACCGCGTCGACTGCGGCGATGCCGGCGCCTGCGGCGCGCAGCGCGGCTTCGGCGGAGCCGGGAGCGAGCACGGTGTCGGGGTCGAGTGGCATCGGCCCATCGACCACGGTGTCCAGCACCAGCGCCAGCAAGGCGTCGTCATGCACGCGCAGCAGTTGCCCGCGGCTGGCGCGCGGCGCGTCCTGCCAGTCGAGTTCGCTGAAGTTCTCACGCAGCGCTTCGATCACTGCGACCAGGCGCAAAGGCCGCTCGGCGTGGCCCGGACCGGGATCGTGGCGAGTGCAGGCCACATGGCTGTAGACGCGCATGTCAGCCGTTCCGCCGCAGTGCACTCAGGCCTTGCGGCGCTCGTGGTTCCACAGCACTTCGCCGTGGCCGCTGGCCCGTGCCAGCACCCGCGCCAGCACGAACAGCAGGTCGGACAGGCGATTGAGGTAACGCACCGCCTCGGGCCGCACCGGCTCCAGCCGCGACAACGCCACGGTCTCGCGTTCGGCGCGGCGCACGACGGTGCGCGCGATGTGGCAGCGCGCCCCCGCTTCTCCACCGCCGGGCAGGATGAAATCCTTCAGCGGCGGCAGTGGTTCATTGAATGCGTCGAGCTGCTGCTCGAGGCGGTCGATGTCGGCATCGAAGATCGCGGCGTGGCCGGGAATGCACAGCTCGCCGCCGAGGTCGAACATCTGGTGCTGGACGGTGGTCAGCAGCGCGCGGATGTCGTCGGGCACGTCCGCGGCCAGGACCAGGCCGATGCAGGAGTTGGCCTCGTCGACCGTGCCGTAGGCCGCCACGCGTGCCGAATCCTTGGCGACGCGGCTGCCGTCGCCAAGGCCGGTGGTACCGTCGTCGCCGGTACGCGTGTAGATCTTGCTGAGGCGGTTGCCCACGGGTCAGGCAATCCGCAGATCAGACCGTCTGCATCCGCAGCGCCGGCACGCGCTGGCGCAGCAGGGCGAAGCCGCCGAACAGCAGCGCGGCGTAGAACAGCGTGCCCAGCACCGTCCACTGGAAGAACGGAATGCCGGCGACGAAGGCCGCACCGAGGCCGGCGGCGGTCATCGGATAGGTCGGCGTCACCTGGAAGGCCCACGAGGCGAAGTTGGTGACCACGAAGAACAGCACCGAGCCGACCAGCGAGTAACCGAGCACGCGCGCGCCATTGACGCGGCCGCGCAGGTTCAGGCCCAGCGCCGTGGTCAGGGCCACGCACAGGTACACGACCCAGATGCCGGCGCTGCCGAACCAGGTGGAGTAAAGGCCACCGTTGATGCCGGCCAGGGCGATGTCGGAGATCAACATGCCGGCCAGCGGCACGAAGAACGCCCAGCGCTTCGACGCAAAGTAGGCGCCACCGAACAGGGCCATGGCCTCGACCGGCGAGAAGTTCGGCGGGTGCGGCAGCAGGCGGGTCAGCGCGGCGACCACGATCATTCCGGCCAGTACCAGCGGGCCGGGGGCGAAGAGGTTCTCGAGAGCAGACTTCTCGGAGGCAGGACGGTTCATCGTGGTCGATTCTTTGGGAAGGTAACGGCCTTCAGGAACCGCTAGCATAACGCAATGACTGTTTTGCCCCCCAGTTCCCCGGTCCCCGGACCTGCGCCCGCAGCCAGTCAGGCCGGCCAGTCGGGCCACGGCCTTCACGACGTCCTCATCGTCGGCGGCGGCCTGGTCGGCGCCAGCCTGGCGATCGCGCTCGAACGCATCGGCCTCGATGTCGGCCTGGTCGAAGCCACGCCGTCCGGTGCGTTGCCTGCGGTCTTCGACGAACGCAACCTCAGCTTTGCCGAGGCGACGGTCAATGCGCTGTCGGCCCTGGGCGTATTGCAGAAGTTGCGCGCGCCGACGGGCGCGATCGAACGCATCCACATCAGCCGCCGTGGCGACTTTGGCCGCAGCGTGCTCGAGGCCCGTCGCTATGGCCGCAGCGAGTTTGGCCGCGTGGTCATCGCCCGCGACTTCGGCGAAGCGCTGGAGGCGAGGCTGGCAGAACTGCCGCGGCTGGCGCGGTATCGGCCAGCGCGTTTCCTCGGCCTGGTGTCGGGCGATGACGCAGCCGTCGCCGTGCGCGTGGCCGACGGCGACAGCGAGCGCGTGCTGAAGGCGCAGCTGCTGGTCGCCGCCGACGGCACCCGCAGTGGCGTGCGCGATGCGTTCGGCATAGGTGTTGAAGAACACGATTACCAGCAAACCCTGTTTGTCACCCGCCTGCGCACGGCGCGACCGCCGGACGGGACCGCTTATGAGCGCCTGGGCGACGAGGGCCCGACCGCTTTGTTGCCGCGGGGCGATCGTCACCATGGGCTCATCCACGCGGTCGCCCGCGAACACGCCGATGCAGTCGCGGCCCTCGACGAGGCCGGCTTCCTGGCGCGCGCGCAGGACGCGTTTGGCTGGCGAGCGGGTCGCTTCCTGGGTTGCGGTCCGCGCAGTGCGCATACGGCGGTGCGCGTGCTCGCTCAGCGCACCACGGCGGCGCGCGCGGTGCTGGTGGGCAATGCCGCGCAGACCATCCATCCGATCGGCGCGCAGGGATTCAATCTTGGCCTGCGCGATGCGCTGACGCTGGCCGAACTGATCGAACGCGCCCGCCGCGCCGACCCGGCCGCCGATGTCGGCGCCACCGGGTTGCTGGCTGCGTACGTCGAACGGCGACGTGAGGATCGCCAGCGCACGACCGGCTTTTCCGACGGGTTGGCGCGGTTGAGCTCCAACGAGGCGCGATTGCTGCGGCCGTTGCGCAGCCTCGGGCTGTTCGCGGTGGACCGCTTGCCCTCGGCGCAGTCGTTCCTGGTCGGCGGTGCGATGGGATACCGCGGCGACGTGCCGGCGTTGTGCCGGGAGATGGCGCGATGAGCCGCCGCGGAACCGCTCGCGGTGGCGCCGGCCTTGATGTCATCGTCGTCGGCGCCGGCGTGGTTGGCGCAGCGGCGGCGCTGGCATTCGCCCGCGACGGCCTGCGCGTGGCGCTGGTCGAAGCGCGCGAGCCGCCCGCATGGCGCGCGCTGGCCACCGGTTCGGACGAGATCGATCTGCGCGTGTATGCGTTCGCCCCGGACAACGCTGCGCTGCTCGACGACCTGGGTGCCTGGGCGGGCGTGCGCGAATCGCGCGCGCAGCCCTACCGCGCGATGCGGGTATGGGATGCCGCCGGTGGCGACGAGCTGGCCTTCGAAGCCGATGCGTTCGGTCGCCGCGAACTGGGCTGGATCGTCGAGCACGCCCTGCTGGTCGATCGCCTGTGGGCGGCGTTGCCGGCGGCCGGCGTGGAGTTGCATTGCCCCGATTCGGTGACGGCGTTCGAACAGGACGAACACGGCGTCACCGTGCACCTGCACAGCGGACTTTCGCTGCGGGCGAAGTTGCTGGTGGCCGCCGATGGCGCCGAATCGAAGGTGCGCGCACTGGCTGGCATCGAGGCGCCGCGCCAGGATTACGGGCAGCGCGGCCTCGTCGCCTTCGTGCGCAGCGAGCGGCCGCACCAGGCGACCTGCTGGCAGCGCTTCCTGCCGACCGGACCGCTGGCGTTCCTGCCGTTCGCCAGCGACGAGCACACCAGTTCGATCGTTTGGACGTTGCCGGACGATGAAGCCGCGCGCCTGCTCGAGGTTGAACCGTCGCAGTTCCTGCGCGAGCTCGAGCTGGCGTTCGCCGGACGCCTGGGGGCGCTGGTTGGGGTATCAAAGCGCGCCGCCTTCCCGCTGCGCCTGCAACTCGCGCAAAGCCAGGCAACAGGACGCGTGGCGGTGATCGGCGATGCCGCCCACGCCGTGCATCCGCTGGCGGGGCAGGGCGTGAACCTGGGCCTGCGCGACGTGACGACGCTGCGCGCGGTCGTGGCGGACGCGCACGAGCGCGGCATCGATCCGGGTTCGCCGCAACGGCTGGCGCGCTGGGCGCGTCAACAGCGAAGCGCCAATGCGGTGTCGGCGTATGCTTTCGATGGCATCAACCGGCTGTTCTCGAACGATGCGCTGGTGCCGACGCTGCTGCGCGGACCGCTGCTGGGCATGGTCGGGCGGTTGCCGCCGCTGACGCATGCGTTCTGGCGCCACGCCGCGGGGTTATGACACCGCCACTCCCTCCAGTCCCTGGAAGGAGTGGCTCGCAGCACGCCCCCGTGCGCTTTGGCTTACATGCCGCCCGCAAGTTCCTTGCGCGAGATGCGACCGTTGTGGTCGGCATCGATGCGGGCGAAGTTGCTCGACAGCGTGGTGTTCGTGCCGACTTCGGTGCGACTGAGGTTGCCGTCGCGGTCGGCATCGAGCGAATCGAAATCGACCTTCGCCGACAGCGTCGAATCCGGCGGGCTCGACGTCACGTTGACCTGCTGCTGCGCGCTGGCGCCGACCGCAGGCACGGCTGGCGTAGCAGGCATGGCAGGTGCCGGCGGCGTCGCTGCCTGCGCGGTTGCATCGGCGGCCTGCTGGGCCTGCAGGCTCGCGCCGGTGGCAGTCGCTGCCGCTTCACGCGCCTCGGCCGCGCCCGACGCCGGATTGGCGCCGGAATCCGCCACGTCCTGCGCGCCGTGCGCATCATGTGCCGCGTTGACAGCACGATTGGCGGCATCCTGCGCATCGCTGGCGTACTGCGATGCCGAAGGGGCATAACCCGGTGCCGCGGTCGCGGTGGCATCGC
>Ga0102589_1004132_pt1 | contig 14036 bp, 13 predicted proteins | sample AraplaMF_Col_mLB_FD_76858 | JGI IMG/M metagenome (GOLD analysis project Ga0102589, IMG submission 76858) | Arabidopsis root microbial communities from the University of North Carolina, USA - plate scrape MF_Col_mLB | ecosystem: Host-associated > Plants > Roots > Endosphere | place: USA... | reverse complement strand
TTATTACGATTGATCCGTCTAATAAGCCGCATTTACAACCAGCAGATGAAGTGTTATCACACCTTGTATATGCTGCTAGTGGAAAAGATATAAGTGATGTAATTATTAACGGAAAACGTGTCGTTTGGAATGGCGAATGTAAAACGTTAGATGAAGAGCGTATTATATTTGAAGCAAGTCGTTATAAACGAGGTTTGCAAAGATAGGTATTTTTAGGCTGTGGAGAAAGTCTTCTCCACAGCCTGTTTTTGTGTCTGAACCTTTTTTATGTGTCGACATTGATAAAAAGAGGGAAAGGATAGATTTTTTATCAGTGTTGATTAATAAAACAGAAGAGAATGATTTAGATAAAATCACTAGTTTCAAAAAATCCTTCACGTAATAATGATTATATGAAGGATTTTGATGTTTCTTATTTTTTTGTCTCGTTGACCCATTTAATAATGTCCCGGATGACGTACTCAGGAACATTAGCAGGGATTTCATATTCACTAGGAAGACTTAATTCCCCATCACCCTCCGTGAAGAAATGATTCAATTTTGGGTATTCATTGAACTGAACATTCCTGCGGTTTGAAAGCCCTTCCTGCCATTTTGTATATTCATTTTTTACTGTTACTTGATAATCCCGTGCTCCTTGCAGAATCAGTAAAGGCTCTTTTCGTGATCTTGCCTCTTCAACTGGACGCCACCTTGAAACATCATACATAAAATGAGGCGACCCAAAATTGTAGCCAGCTGGAGGATGGTCAGGATTGAAAGTAGGATCTTGGATAAAAGCGGCCTGTCTTTTTAGTTCATCGATTACTTCCTTTGGCGCCCCTAGGTATTGATTCTGATCAATGGCAATGTCAGTCAATGGGCGTGCAGGTGGTGCGAGTAAGATACTTCCTCTAACAAGTGAGGAAGGTGATTTGCTCAGTATACGCGGCATTGTGCCAGCTCCTAGACTATGTCCAAGAATGAAAATATTATTTGGATCAATGCCTTCCTGCTGCGCCGCTGATTTTGCTGCATATATGGCATCATCTGTAGTATCACGGTCTAACGTAACAGGTTCTGCACTCATCTTTAATGCGTGTTCTAAGGTGCGTTTTTCATAGCGCAACACTGCAATTCCGTTGGACGAAAGGCCCACCGCAAGGTCTCGTAAGATTTTTGTTCCCAGATATGTACTATCGCGATCATGGATGCCAGCACCATGAACAAGAACAACTACGGGTACCTTTTCACCAGGCTTATGTTTCGGAACTGTTAATGTGGCTGGTAACGGATAGGTAGAATTTCCAATGACGATTTCACGTTCTTGATAGGAAGCAGGTTGATCATATCTAGGATGCGGGATAATATAAGATTCCGGAGGCGTCCTTACCCCAACCTCATCTACTTTCCCGCCAGGTGTGAATTTAAGGAGTAACGGTATGGTAGTTCCTTCGATAGTTCCTGAAATTTCCACCGTCTGATGGACCAAGTTTCGTTCTTTTATCACGGGGGTTCCCATGCTTTTTATCCCGCTCCAGTCACTTTGTGTCCACCAGTTTTGTAATGTGTTTGCTGTAAACTTGGATTGAAAAGCAGCAGACGTCAACTGAAGTGCCTCTGGGTACTTACCTTGCTGGAGATATTCAAGGAATAATGATGTACGCTCCGTTAAAGAGACTTGTTTCTTTTCTACAGATGGTTTCTCACGTGTATCTGCGTGAATAGCTGTTGTAAGCGGAAAAGATGAAATGCCTAAAGAAAAGAGTAGGGTAAAGGAAAGTACGGATTTTTGTATTTTATTTTTTTTATTCATGTTTTAACCTCCAATATGTAATGGTAAAAAAACAGGTAGGATAAATTAAGGTTCTGTTGTAACAACCATCTAAATCATTGATATGTCATCTAAAACCAACAGTCCTGGTTTTGTCGTAATCGCTCTGGCAACTCCTAACCTCTCTCTCTTTCTTTCTTCACTTTATATTTTGACTATACGAAACAAAGTTCTCGTTTTTCTTACTTGATCCTTACAAAATCCTTAAGTGTATAAGATTTGTAAAATATCACTTTCTACTTGACCTGGATTCGAAAAAACAAAGTGGCATTGCTGAATGGAGATACGAAGATATCCCAACCAAACTGTACCCTATACGCCTATTCAGTTAGTTATGGGGGAATTTACATGAAACAGAAGAAAAGTTAAAACAAAAAGGGAGGTATGCAATAAGAGATTTTTTATAAACACTTGAGCGAACAGCGCAGATTATACATGCAATCTTTAGCTATCCTTTTTAAAAGGGTAGCTTTTTTTTGAACGAATAAATATTCAAAAGAATGTCGCATCTTTCTGTTCATATTTCTGCTATAATATATAACGCTTTATAATATTTTATACTTAAGGAGAACAATTCATGAAGCGAAAAAAGAGCCATTTAATGGTAATGGCACTTGTTACATCTTTATTATTAGCCGCTTGTAATAATAAAGTGAATAAAAGTGATGCAGAAGCTAAAAAACAAGTGTTAAATGTAACAGTATCAGAAGAAATTCCTTCTCTTGATACTGCGAAAACGATGGATGGTACATCAGCGCACGTTATGCAAAACATATTTGAGGGGTTATATGTATTAGATGATCAAGATCAGCCCATGCCAGGGGTAGCAAAATCTTTTAAAAGAAGTGAAGATGGTAAAAAATATACATTTGATTTGCGTAAAGATGCAAAATGGTCAAATGGAGACAGTGTGACAGCAAATGATTTTATGTTTGCATGGAAACGCGCAATTAACCCTGAAACAGCGTCTCAATATGCGTACATGCTCTTTCATGTGAAAAATGCGAAAGAAATTAATAAAGGAACAATGCCTCTTGATAACCTTGGCGTTAAAGCAATAAATGATTATAAGTTAGAAGTGGAAATCGAACAGCCAATTCCGTATTTTTTACAGTTGTTAGCACTGCCGATATACTTACCACAGCATGAATCATTTTTGAAAGAACAAGGAAAGAATTATGCATTGGAACCTAGTAATCTCATATATAACGGGCCATTTGTATTAGAGAAATGGAAGCATGAACAAGAGTTTCAATTAAAGAAGAATGCTACATATTGGGATGAAAAGAAAGTGAAATTAGACGAGATAAACTTTCAAATTGTAAAGGATACAATGACGGCTGTTAATTTATACGAAGCTGGTGATTTGGACCGGGTTCCTATTAATTCTCAATTTGTAGACAAGTATAAAGGGAATAAGGAATTACATATGTCGAGCGAACCTGGAATTGCTATGCTACGTTTTAATGAGAAAAATAATGCGTTAGCAAATAAAAAGGTGCGTCAATCTATTTCATTAGCGTTAAATAAAGAAGATTTCGTTGCTCACTTTATTAATAACGGGGCCAAGTCTGCAAGCGGACTTGTACCGGCTGGTCATATAAATGAAGAGACTGGCAAAGAGTTTAGAAAAGAAAACGGAGATCTTTCTCCATATGATTTGCAAAATGCGAAAAAGATTTGGGAAGAAGCGAAAAAAGAACTGGGAGCAGACGAAGTAAACCTCGAGTTTTTAACGTATGAACAAGATAATGCAAAACGTATGGCAGAATATATAAAAGGTGACTTAGAAAAGCATTTGCCAGGACTCGCGATACAAATTAAACAACAGCCATTTAAGCAAAAATTACAGTTAGAACAAACAGGAGATTACGATATATCTATGGCAAATTGGGGACCGGATTATAAAGACCCAATTAGTTATTTAGAACTCTTTACGACGGATAATCAGAATAACAAAATGAATTATTCGAACCGTCACTACGATGAATTAATAAAGAAAGTGAAAAGCGATTTAGTACTAGATCAGAAGAAAAGATGGGAAGCATTGCAAGAGGCCGAGCGTATTTTACTAGAGGATGCTGCAGTTGCACCGCTTTATCAAATGGGATCAGCTTACGTACAAAAGGCTTATGTAAAAGGAATTGAGAAGCATCAATTTGGTGGTATTTATACTTATAAGAATGCTTATATCCTAAATTAATAAATACAAAAAACCTTACTTTTTAAAAGTAAGGTTTTTTACAGAGGGCAGGGACAGCCTTTGGTGATGTTCCCAGCATATAAAGAAGATAAATGCAAAATTGTAGTTACGCATTCATAAGAAATTGTAAAAAATCAATTCGAGCAGTTTATTTAAGTAAAAAGAAGTTAGTAGTAAACGAAATTAAATAGTTAAGAAAAAAGATACTTGAATGTGGTTGCTATTCTTTGTAGGTTTTTAATAACAGAAAAAGAAAAATAGAAATATAGCATACATGGAATAAGGAAATGCAGTACAGATCAGCGTACAAGCATTCTCTTGCTGTAACTATGCTTGTTTTTAATTATATAAAGAAAATATTAGATTATATATTTTGTCCTTGGTATACTTAAAGGGTAATTTGGGGTATTAAGATGAATTGATAGAGGTGTTTGTGTGGAATTATTTGAGTATTATAAAAAAAGGGGAAAGTTAAGTGTTTGATTGGAACTGGGCTTTTTCTTTATGGATTAATTGGTATGTATAATACCTGGGGTAATATTAACTGGGGACCAGTAATTTTCATTATTATAGTTTCATTTGTTGTTTTTGGTATTGGATTTTGGCAACTAAGAAAAGGGGATTTATTAAGAGAAAATATAGTTGAAAATGATTTGAAGTTTTGGAATATCGATACTTATGTTTTATTAGAATTACCTGAAAAAAATAAACATGTAGGCTTATATACTCCTGATGGGATATATGTAGCAGGAACAAAGATGGTTTCTTCAACATTACCTTTTTTAAAAAATAAACAAATTTTTGGATTGGAAGCAAGTAATGGAGAAATTCTTGCATATTTTCATAGTGAAGTTGAAAATTATGATTGGGCTATTTATGATTCAAATTATAATCGTGTAGGGATGTTTAAAGAAAATATGATACAAGGATTTGGAATGGTACGTGGTTCTTTAATGAATGAAAAAGAGATAAAACTTTCTGAAGTAGAAGTTGAATTTGATTTTTTCGAAACTTCTTTTCGTACAATGGATAATCGGATATTAATAAACTGTAAAAGAGGATATATGCCTTTGGAATGGAGTGAAAGATTCGGATTAAATGTACCTATTATTAAATTAGGTAATAATATTTCTAACGCTGAAAAGATATTTGGTTTAGGGGTTCTTATCTATATTTTAGAAACAATTAAAGTAAGAGAAAGTAGGATTTTTAATGATTAAAATTAAATGTTTATGTTATAAGATTTATTGAATGTGTTATTAGGGGGATATAAATGGGGAATATACAAGTTAAACCGGAAGAATTAAGAAGAATTGCAAAAAATTTTAGATATGCTAGTAATGTAGAATCAGATCGTCATTTGAAAATTCAAGGGGAATTTTTATGAAATTAATACGTGTATTTATGATTCTCACTCTTGTTGTATTGTTAAGCGCGTGCAATACAGCAACACAAGTTACAAAGGTTCAAAAAAATGGAGAAACGACTTTGAAAATTGGTTCTCTGCAAGGGTATTACGACGTACAAACGCTTAAAGCTGAAAAAGGAAATGTGGAAATCCCTTATGAAGCAGCTGTTGAAGAAGGTACGATTTTATTACAAGTTACAAAAGATGATAAGGTTATTTATGAAGAAGAAATCACTTCTCAAAAAGAAGGTTTGTTTTCTTTTGAAGCTCCAAAATCCGGATCATATGATTTAATTGTACGCGTGAAGGGTGAAAAAGAGAAAGCAAAAGAAATTCAAATACATACTAAGCTATGAAAAAACGGCAAGTGGAGTGCACCCGCTTGCCGTTTCCATTTTCAGTTGATTCTGTCACAAAATATGTTTATCGATTTAAGTAGTGATCGGCTGAGTCCTGATGTTTATTCCGCCGAAATTCCTGATGAAGTTAAAATAAGAGATGAACAAAAGAATGTGCTACAAACTTGGCATGTTAAAAACAAAATTGATAACTCTCTTTTACAAGATGAAAGGACTAGGTTTGATGCGTTCGTATTTAAAAGAGATCTAGATGGTAAAGGGGGACATAGGGTGATGATTTTTTTAGAGAAGGTGTCCCAAACCTTACTACAGATATTGATTATATATGGGGGTAAATAATTTGAAAAACATTGAGATTCTAAATACATATATTGAAGGGTTTTCTGATATTCTCCCTACGTGGTTAAAGTATTTAATCGAGGCAGAGGAGATACATCAAAACTATGAGAATGTACAAGTACTTGGTGCATTAAAAACAGATGCGGTGTTGTACTATGTACACCGTACGCTGCAAGTGTTAGATGGATTGCCTATAGATGAAGAAGCGTATCGTATTATTGAAAAGGTACTAACGTATAGTGAGCTTGCAAAGGTAGGCTCTTTAAAACAGCGGGAGCAATGGAAGAAAAACGGGATTAATCTATTCGTACATAACGAGGGTTCTGCTGATATCTTTAGTGATATTCAGTTTATTGAACGTGTGGAGACAAACTTAAACTCTACAGAGTATTTGTTTATTCGAGATTTAATTAGAACACATGGATTAATCGGGCAGTATATCCGCGGGGAGGCTCGTTTGGACTCTCATGTTGATTTAATTAACAAATATAAAGAAGAGTACGGAGATGTTAGGTTAAAGGAGATTCTATACTATCTTAACCAATGTATTATTGAGGGTGTATCAAAATCTTTGTGGAGCGAAGTAAAGAACGATGTGAAGATTACAATTGATGGACTATTTGATGGTTATGTGGAGCCATTTACTTCTCGTATACATAGACTCACTCCAAAACATAAGGAGTCAGTATTTGAAAAAGATATAATTATGGGAAGCGAGAAGAGAGACGTTCAAATATTTTTATCTAATAAGGATTTGTGGTATGTAGAACCGTCTATGCATGCTCTTAGTTTTGAGGATATTTGGACAGTTTTTATTATGTTAAAGAACGAGATAGGATCTAGAAAAATTCAGCATATACATTTCGAGAAATTGATGCAGCAGTTGCACTATGATTTCAAAGGCGAGAAAAAGGACAACGTGTATCTTAAGCGGGTTATTGAGAAATATCTACGGGAGTACCGTGAGAACGGGAAGCCGAATACAACGCATGTTTCTTTTAAGGCTAAAGTCGATGAAGATATGAAGACTGCGTATGTGTCGTTTCAGTTTTCCGCTGTAGGTGAGGCGTTAATTACCTTCTGTGTAGAGGCAGAAAAGATAGATATGATGCATGCTCGGGCAAATGTGCTGCTGTTTGATTTCTTCGGGTTACGTAAGGATGCATATGATAGATTCCATAACGAAGAAGTGTATCTGGAGCATATGAATAGCTCGGCTGATGATAAACGAATTATTCTTGATTATATAAAGGGAGATACGATGGTAGATGTCGGAGCCGGTGGTGGTGTCATGTTAGACATGATCGAAGAAGAGACCGAGGACAAACGAATCTATGGTATCGATATTTCTGAAAATGTGATCGATACGTTGAAAAAGAAGAAGCAGAACGAGGGGCGTTCTTGGGATATCATTAAAGGGGATGCAATCAACTTAAGCAGCTCGTTTGAAAAAGAATCGGTTGATACGATTGTATATTCTTCTATCCTTCATGAGCTGTTCTCTTATATCGAGTATGAAGGTAAGAAATTCAATCATGAAGTAATTAAAAAGGGGCTAAAGAGTGCTTACGAAGTGTTAAAGCCAGGAGGTCGTATTATCATTCGTGATGGCATCATGACCGAAGATAAAACGTTAATGCGTGTGATTCATTTTAAAGATGCAAGCGGAATGAAGTTTTTAGAGCAGTATGTCCGTGAATTTAAGGGACGTATTATCCAGTATGAGGTACTTGCAGACAATACAGTCAAAATGCCTGTTAACGATGCGATGGAGTTCTTATATACGTATACTTGGGGTGAGGATTCCTTCGTTCATGAGGTGCAAGAGCAGTTTGGAATCTTTACGCCAAACGACTATAAGGATTTCGTAAAGGGTATCTTTGGGGATAAAGTAAACATCGTTCAAGCTATGAACTATTTACAGGATGGATATACACAACATCTTAGCGAGAAAATCGAGTTTAAAGATGAGTCTGGCAATGCGGTTGTGCTACCGGATAGTACGTTCTTTATGGTTTTAGAAAAGAGGTAATGATGTTGAAAACTTTAAGAATCTTTAGCTAAAGGGCGTGTTTTTAGAGTAATGAAAAAACCCTAATCTCTTAATTTTATACTGAGAAACAAGTCAGTTATTAAAAAATCAGGTCATTCAATATCAGGATGTATTGATGAGTGGAAGGACAGGGCGAATTGATGGGCTTGGGCGTGATACAAAAGGGTTGAATGATGGAAACGGTTGTGTAGTTATTTCTCATATTGGAGATGTATATGCAAGTGGGTTATTACCGATTAAAACCGGAAATATTAGAACAACATCGCTAACTGAAATCTATCGAAACTCTCCTGTTTTTCAAAACCTTCGTAATCCTGACAATTATAAAGGAAAGTGTGGTATTTGTGAGTCTCGATATATTTATGGAGGATCTCGTTCTAAAGCATATGCAATGACGGGAGATTACATGGAAAGCGAACCTTTCTGTGTATACATTCCAAAAATATTGCGAAAACAGAAAAAGAACGTAAAAAAAGAGACGTGAGTAAGAATATGCTCATGCCCCTTTTTTTAGATTATATAATGTATTCTACTTCGCATCAGTCGTATGATGATCTAAGAAATGAAAAACGCTCGGTTTTCCATCTTTCGTTAAAAATCCACTATCTTGATTCATTATGCTGAAACGAGTTTTTACGTATAATTTCTATTAAACTCATTTTAATAAAGAATAAAAATTCGTGTCATAGGGGATATCATCTTGATACATATAATTTTTTAGAACGCCTTCTTTTTCAAATCCTAATTTTAATAGCACTTTATTGGAAGCTTCATTTTCAAGAAAGACAATTGCTCCGATTCGTTTTAAATGAAGTGTGTGGAAACCGTATGATATAACTTCAGAAACAGCTTCCGTCGCATATCCTTTTCCCCAGTGTTCAGGGAGAAAGGCATAACTTATATTGGCTCGTTTATGTTCAGAAGACCAATCGTGAAACCCAATTGTTCCAACGAGCTCTTTCTTGTCCTTTAATTCAATTCCCCATTTTATTCCGCTTCTTGCATTGTAACTGAGCTTAAAGTTATGAATGACTTGTTTCACTTGATCAACATCTTGTAATGGTTTTTGGCCATAATAGCGCAGTACGTCAGTATTAGAGAAGCATTGTAGTATACTCGGTGCATCTTCTTCGGTAAGTTCTCGTAAAATGAGTCGGTCGGTTTTCAATATAGGAAACATGCTTTCACTCCATTTCTTCTGAAACTAGAATGTGTTGTTATTATATAATGTAATCTGAAAATAAAGATTATTCAAGAGGGAAGCATAGTTATGATTTGTGATAAAATTGATTGTGGAATATATTTCAAAAAGAGGTTTGTATATGGAGAAAAATTCAATTTTAATTGTAGATGATGATCAAGATATTGTTCGATTTGTGAACGCGAATTTAATGCAAGAAGGTTTTAGAGTTTTTAGTGCTCATAATGGAGAAGAGGCTTTAGAAATTATAAATAATAACAGAATTCAACTTGCTATTTTGGATATTATGATGCCACAAATGGATGGAATAGAATTGTGTAGAAGGATTAGAGAGAAACATAGTTTACCAATTATGTTTTTAAGCGCAAAATCATCGGACGTAGATAAGGTAATAGGATTTAGTACTGGAGCAGATGATTATATTGTGAAGCCGTTCAGTACAATTGAATTTATAGCGAGGGTGAAAGCTCAAGTAAGAAGGTATACATATTTTAATCAAAATGCTGTCCAAGAAATAGAAAAGAAAATAAACATTAGAGGTTTAGAAATAGATGAAGTGTCTAGAACAGTAATGTTATATGGAGAAACAATCAATCTTACGAGAACTGAATATGATATTTTGTACTTAATGGCCGCTGCAAAGAATCGTGTATTTACTATTGAAGAAATATATGAGAGCGTTTGGAAAGAAAGGGCCTATGAAAGTAATAATACAGTAATGGTTCATATTGCAAGATTAAGAAATAAAATTGAAGAGAATCCAAAAGAGCCGAAGTTTATTCAAAATGTTTGGGGAGTCGGATATAAAATTGAAGATTAAATCATTACAAGGCATTAGAGTTAAGTTTTTTATCGCATTCATATGTAGCATTTTGTTAGCAACTGTAAGTATAATAGCGTTTCAAATTGTAGTTGGAAATATATATAGTCATGTTACTGCATTAGAGGAAAAATATTCATTGTTATATGTAATAGCTTTTTTAATTTTTACTACAATATATTTTGCATTCATGACAAAAACAATGATGAAAAGGTTATCTGAAATAAATAAGAACTTGAAAGAAATAAGTAATGGTAATTTGGAAATACATATACCTATTTCGAAAAATGACGAGATTGGTGAATTAGCAGCGAATGTTAATAGAATGGCTAAAAGTTTAAAAGAGTCTATCGAAAATGAAAAAAAATCGCAGGAAATGAAAACTGAAATGATTAGTAATATTTCTCATGACTTACGAACACCTGTAACATCTCTAATCGGTTACGCGGACCTGTTAGGAAATCAGCTGCATTCAAATAGAGAAGAATGTGAACAGTATGTAAGTATATTAAAGCGAAAAAGTTATGAATTAAAAAATCAAGTAGATGATTTATTAGAATATTGTCAAATAAATTATAGAGAGATTGAATTACATAAAAGTGTAGTAAATATGAAAGCGTTCATTGAACAAATCATGATTGATTTTGTACCACAACTAGATGATGCCGATATGAGCTTTTGTATTAATGGTGATAAGGAGTTACATGTGGAAATGGATGTAACACTTATGGTGAGGCTGTTCGAAAATGTAATTAGTAATAGTATTATGTATGGGAAAGACGGAAAACAGATTTTGATTCAAATTTCTAAAAGAGACATGAATGTTGAAATAGAAATTAAAAATTTTGGACAATGTATTCCGAATGAAAACCTTCCTTACGTTTTTGAGAAGTTTTATCGTGGTGAAAAATCACGTAGCTCTTATACGGGTGGAAAAGGAATGGGACTTGCAATTGCGAGAAGCATAGCAGAGCTCCATAAAGGGGATATCACTGTGTGCAGTAACGAGAAAGAAACTGTTTTTACCATAGTTTTACCGCATTATAAAGAATTGTAAGAAAATCGTAAGTATTTCTTTTATATGTCGTAATTTTCACTTCGTATTATGTAGAACAAAGATATGAGGCTGGGGGTACAACATGTGGAAGAGATATGTATTAGTAATTTTAGTAGCGTTTTTAATTATAAGTTGGAGTGTAGTTTATTTAGCCCATGGTGTTATATCAGTCATTGTTTGGTGGGGGTTACAAGCCTTTAGCTTAGTATCAATCTTTATTTTGATAGGGTCAGTATTACTATTTTTGTGGAAAGGCATTTTCAGAAAGCGAATAGATAGAACACTACTCTTCATCGTTCTTTTCTCTATAATTGGAGCTTGGCCTTTAGGATGGTTTGCTAACATAGGGGGACTTGCTTACCCAGCAGAGGTACAATCTATGAATCCTAAAGCAGTCGTTCGCTTTCCTTTGAATGAAAGAGCATTAGTGGGCTGGGGCGGTGATCGATTAGAAACGAACTATCATGTTATAAAACCAAATGAACGCTGGGCATATGATATTCTTATTCCGCCTGCTGAAGTGAAAAGTAGTAATTTAGGGGATTATGGAATATATGGAGCGAAAGTGATGGCACCAGCTTCTGGAACAGTTGTATCTATCAATAATGATGAAAAAGATGTAGTTCCAGGAGAGGATGATTTTCAGTCAATGGCGGGGAATCATATTTATTTACGACTAGATGAATCAGGGACATTTTTGATTCTTGCCCATTTAAAAAAAGGATCAATTAAAGTGAGGGAAGGACAACATGTAAATGAAGGAGAGGTTCTTGCTCAAGTCGGTAACTCCGGAAGTTCAAGTGAGCCGCATTTACATATTCATCATCAAAGGCAGGATCCATCCAAGGTGAGCATGTTTTTTTCGGAAGGATTACCACTTTACTTTCGAACTGAGAAAGGTGCGATAATGCCAGAAAGAGGTACATACATAAATGGCAATAAGAAAAGGTATTCCAGTTTTATTGGAATACCTTTTTTCATTACCCTACAAATGTTTGATACAGTAAGAAAATATTTAAAATGATAACAAGTGCAGCAATGATCCAAGCGATAAAGGTTGTTATGCGGTGGTTAACGAGTGCACCCATAATTTTTTTATTGCTTGTAAACATAATAAGAGGTACTAATGCAAAGGCAATACCGAAGGATAAGACGACTTGGCTCATGACTAGAGCGTAAGTTGGATTTACACCTAAAGCGATAATAACTAATGGTGGAATCATTGTAATAAAGCGGCGTAAGTATAACGGAATATGCATTCGAATGAAACCTTGCATAATAATATCACCTGACATTGTACCGACAGAGGAGCTAGATAGTCCTGCTGATAAGAGCCCAATTCCAAATAACGCAGCTGATACAGGACCGACTAAAGTACTGAACTGGTTAAAAGCAACATCAAGATCTTCAACATGCAAGCCATTTTTAAAGAATAGTGCAGCAGCAACAATTAACATACTCGCATTAATTGCTCCAGCGATAACCATTGCGATAATGATATCAATAAATTCGAAACGGAAAATCTTTTTCTTTTGTTCATCAGTTGTTCCAACCACGCGGCGTTGTGTTAATGCAGAATGTAAATAGATTGCATGTGGCATAACTGTTGCGCCTAATATCCCTGCTGCAAGTAATATACTGTCTACACCTTGGAATTTCGGAATCAATAGTCCTGAAAGAAGGGGACTTAATTCTGGTTTTGCATAAAAAACTTGAATCCCAAATGCTATTACTACAATAAAAATCATCCCTGTAATAATAGCTTCTAGTGGGCGAAATCCTCTGCGTTGAAACTCAAGGATAATAAATGATCCGACTGCTGTAATTAAAGCAGCTGGTAACATAGGAATTCCAAATAATAAATACAATCCGAGTGCTGCCCCGATAAATTCAGCTAAATCTGTAGCCATAATAACGAGTTCACCTTGTATCCATAAGCCGATAGACACAGGTTTTGGAAAGTGCTCGCGAGCTATTTCAGGTAAATTATTTCCTGTAGCAATTCCTAATTTAGCTGATAAAGTTTGAATTAATACTGCCATTAAGTTAGAAGCGAATATAACCCATAATAGTAAATATCCGTATTGTGAACCAGCAGCGATATTTGTAGCAAAGTTACCAGGGTCAATATAAGCTACGGATGCGATAAAAGCGGGTCCTAAAAACGGTAACAGTCGTTTCCAGCCTTTCGTTTCGCCACTTAAAGCTAAGTGTGCGGATTGAACAGTTGTACTTTGAGAAGGGACTTGTTCATCTTTTGATATATCTTTATTCATAGTAGTTTTCCCCTTTAAAATGTTAACTTGATGAAATTATTGTAAGTATTCTTATTGTTTATTTCAATACATTTAGATGTATTAGATGATATTTTTATTTGAACATAAATGTTTCCTTAGTGCAAATTATATGCCTTGCTGCAATGGATGGTGTCGTGTAATAAAAAATTGGGAGTTTATGGTGTGATGACGTGGGGAAACATAATGAATTAAAGGGCTATTTTTGAAATTTATGTGAACAAAAAGCCGATAATACAGCATATTAATTGATGGAATTGCATTTGTATGATATATAATATATTGGGATTACAACATAACCACAGGGTTTTGGTGTGTAATCTTGTTTTTTATTTTTGTTAACTGATAGAAAATAGTATAAAGAGTAGAAAATGGATTCATTTTCTTATTATATATGTTTTGATATGAACGTTAACTTATACATGATTTTAAAAATTAGATAGGTGGTAGAAATACATTGGCAACTACAAAACCATATAGAGTATTACT
>Ga0102589_1004130_pt1 | contig 14037 bp, 10 predicted proteins | sample AraplaMF_Col_mLB_FD_76858 | JGI IMG/M metagenome (GOLD analysis project Ga0102589, IMG submission 76858) | Arabidopsis root microbial communities from the University of North Carolina, USA - plate scrape MF_Col_mLB | ecosystem: Host-associated > Plants > Roots > Endosphere | place: USA... | reverse complement strand
AGGACTAGCAGTAGATTCTGTAAACATCTACGTACAAGGAGTTAAAGTAATAAACTTGTAATGTGCATTAAGGAGGAAAATCTGTGTCAATTCAAAAAATTGATGGGAAACGTTTATCACAAATGATTATTCAAGGAGCGAATAACTTAACAAACAATGTTCAGCTTGTTGATGCATTAAACGTTTTTCCAGTTCCAGATGGCGATACCGGTACAAATATGAATTTATCAATGACTTCAGGCGCGCGTGAAGTGAAAGCAAACCCTTCGCAGCATGCTGGTAAAGTCGGCGTAAGTTTAGCAAAAGGATTATTAATGGGAGCTCGTGGTAACTCAGGTGTTATTTTATCTCAGTTGTTCCGTGGTTTCTCTAAATCCATTGAACAAAAAGAAGAATTAACAACAGTTGATTTTGCGGCAGCTTTAGAAGCTGGTGTAGAAACGGCGTATAAAGCGGTTATGAAGCCGATTGAAGGAACGATTTTAACAGTTGCAAGAGAAACGGGGAAATATGCAGTCACAGTTGCGAAAAAACAGCGCGACTTTGTTTTGTTTATGGAAGACGTTGTCAAAGAAGCAAATGCATCGTTAAATCGTACGCCAGATTTATTACCTGTATTAAAACAAGTTGGCGTTGTAGATAGCGGTGGTAAAGGTCTTGTTGTTGTATACGAAGGCTTTTTAGCTGATTTAAAAGGGGAAACAATTTCTTCTGATGTACCAGCACAACCATCTATGAATGAAATGGTGCGTGCGGAGCATCACCGTAGTGTACAAAGCCAATTGAGTACAGAAGATATTAAATACGGATATTGTACGGAATTTATGGTGAAATTAGAGTCTGAAAAAATGAAAGAACATAATTTCTCTGAGCAGAAATTCCGTGAAGATATTAGTGTATATGGAGATTCATTGCTTGTTGTCTCGGATGATGAAGTTGTAAAAGTTCATATTCATGCAGAACATCCTGGTGATGCGATGAACTACGGTCAACGTTATGGTAGTTTGATTAAAATTAAAGTAGAAAATATGCGCGAACAGCATACTGCTTTATTAGATGAGCCAACACCGATGCCGGAAAAAGTAATTCCAGTAAAAGAAAAGCAACCATACGGTATTGTAACTGTAGCAATGGGATCAGGTATTAAAAACCTATTCGAGAGCATTGGGGCAACACAAGTTATCGAAGGTGGTCAAACGATGAACCCAAGTACAGAGGATATCGTAAAGGCAATCGAAGAAGCGAATGCTGAAAAAATCATTATATTACCGAATAACGGGAATATTGTGATGGCAGCAGAGCAAGCGGCATCTGTTGTTGATCAAGAAGTGATTGTTGTTCGTTCAAAAACTGTTCCTCAAGGAATGGCTGCAATGTTAGCATTTAATCCAGTTGGAACGTTAGAAGAAAACGAAGAGAACATGCAAGAAGCACTAGCACATGTGAAAACAGGTCAAATTACGTATGCAGTTCGTGATACGGAAATTGACGGTGTAGCGATTCAAAAAAATGATTTCATGTGTATTGCAGATGGGAAAATTGTATCTACAAATGCTAAAAAAGTAGATGCAGCGAAGCAATTGCTAGAAAGTATGATTGATGAAGATTCTGAGATTGTAACGATCTTGCAAGGTGAAGATGCAACAGATGAAGAAGTTGCAGAGTTAGTTGCATTTGTAGAAGAGAAGTTTGAAGATGTAGAGGTAGAAGTTCACCAAGGAAATCAACCTGTATATTCTTTCATATTCTCTGTAGAATAAAGGGAATTTCTTTTTTGCATAGAGATGAATGGTTTTACTTGCTAATGAGCAAGAACTAGCGATAATCTATCGTCAGTGGTTCTTTTTCAAAAGGCTAGCATAATGACGATAAAAAAGAGCCTTGCTGCTATAGTAAGGCTCTTTTTTATCGCATATCTTTCTTTGGAATATACATAATTTGATAAAAGATTTCGCAAAGTTTAATCAAGTAGGTATTTAGGTTAATGAAAGGGTCATTATATATGGCTGATAATGTATAAGGGTAGTTTCCTTGAGAATGCCTATGATAGAATAGAAAAGGCAGAAGAGAACGATTACAAGTTAGGATAGTAAATGTATAAGTTATATGGAATTGTATATCCATATATGCATGAAGTATATACGCGAGTAAAAATAAGAAAATGATGTGACGGAGCGTGAAAATCTTGAGTGAAGTTGTGCAAGTTCCTGTTACGGATGTAAAAGGAATCGGGGAAGAGACATCTGAATTATTACATGAGATGGGGATTTATACAGTTTCCCATCTATTAGAGCATTTTCCGTACCGTTATGAAGACTACGCGATGAAAGATTTGGCAGAAGTGAAACATGAAGAGCGTGTAACAGTGGAAGGAAAGGTGCATAGTGCTCCTTTATTACAATATTACGGGAAAAAGAAATCGCGTCTTACTGTTCGCGTACTTGTTGGCCGTTATTTAATTACGGCTGTATGTTTTAATAGACCGTATTATAAGCAAAAATTAAAGCTTGATGAAACGGTGACGATTACTGGTAAATGGGATCAGCATCGTCAAACGATTTCTATATCCGAGCTTCACTTTGGTCCAGTCGTACGTCAGCAAGAAGTGGAACCTGTGTATTCAGTAAAAGGAAAATTAACAGTAAAACAAATGCGACGTTTTATTGCACAAGCTTTAAAAGAGTATGGTTCCTCTATAGAAGAAATGTTGCCAGATGGTTTGTTAGGGCGTTATAAATTATTACCGCGTTATGAAGCGCTTCGAGCGCTCCATTTTCCAGTTGGTCAAGAAGATTTAAAACAAGCACGTCGTCGATTTGTATATGAAGAATTTTTCTTATTCCAGCTCAAAATGCAAGCGTTGCGTAAAATGGAAAGAGAGAGTTCGAAGGGGACGAAAAAAGATATTTCAATGAAAGAATTAGAAGAGTTCACTGATGCACTTCCGTTCCCGCTTACTGGAGCACAGCGTCGCGTTGTTTCTGAGATTATAAAAGATATGCAGTCTCCGTACCGGATGAATCGGTTATTACAAGGGGATGTTGGATCAGGAAAAACAGTCGTAGCTGCAATTGCTCTTTATGCAGCGAAACTTGCACATTATCAAGGTGCGTTAATGGTCCCTACAGAAATTTTAGCTGAGCAACATTATCAATCGCTAGCAGAGACGTTCTCGCATTTTAATATGAATGTGGAATTGTTAACGAGTTCAGTTAAGGGGGCACGTCGTCGTGAAGTTTTAGCGAAACTTGAGCAAGGAGAAATAGATATTCTTGTTGGGACACATGCTTTAATTCAGGATGAGGTCATTTTCCATAGACTTGGACTTGTTATTACTGACGAACAACACCGTTTTGGTGTAGCGCAGCGCCGCGTTTTACGAGAGAAAGGTGAAAGTCCAGATGTGTTGTTTATGACAGCAACACCGATTCCTCGTACATTGGCGATTACTGCTTTTGGAGAGATGGATGTTTCTATTATTGATGAAATGCCTGCTGGGCGTAAAGTGATTGAAACGTATTGGGCAAAACATGATATGTTAGAACGTGTCCTTGGTTTCGTGGAAAAGGAAGTGAATAAGGGGAGACAAGCTTATGTAATTTGTCCGCTTATTGAAGAATCTGAGAAGCTTGATGTGCAAAATGCAATTGATTTGCATAGTATGCTGATGCATCACTATCAAGGAAAGTTTCAGGTTGGATTAATGCACGGACGTTTATCTTCTCAAGAAAAAGAAGATGTAATGGAGAAATTTAGTGAAAATAAAGTGCAAATTCTTGTTTCAACAACTGTAGTTGAGGTTGGTGTCAACGTGCCAAATGCAACGGTTATGGTAATTTATGATGCGGAGCGCTTTGGTTTATCGCAATTGCATCAGCTTCGAGGTCGTGTTGGCCGTGGGAGTGAGCAGTCGTATTGTTTGTTAATCGCAGATCCGAAATCGGAAACTGGGAAAGAACGCATGCGCATTATGACAGAAACAAATGATGGATTTGTATTGTCGGAAAAAGATTTAGAGTTACGTGGTCCTGGAGATTTCTTTGGAAGTAAACAAAGTGGTCTACCAGAGTTTAAGGTAGCTGATATGGTACATGATTATCGAGCGTTGGAAACGGCGAGACAAGATGCGGCCGTGCTGGTTGATTCTGAAGCGTTTTGGCACAACGAGCAGTATGCTGCATTACGCGTATATCTTGAAGGAGCAGGTGTGTTTCAAGGAGAAAAGCTCGATTAAAAATGGAATGTGCAAATTTTTTTGTTGCATTCTACTTTTAATGATTATATACTACTGTTAGTACCTAGTCATAAAAACGGATGGTGCGGTATGAAAAAAAGAAAAAGTAAGAAAGAAAGACAAGTATTATTACAACAAACAATAGAAACGAATCCTTTCATAACGGATGAAGAGTTAGCAGAGCAGTTTCAAGTAAGTATACAAACTGTTCGCCTTGATCGAATGGAATTATCGATTCCTGAGTTAAGAGAGCGAATTAAACATGTGGCAACGAAACAGCATGAAGAAGATGTAAAATCTTTACCGTTAGAAGAGGTAGTTGGAGAAATTATTGATATAGAATTAGATAGACATGCAATTTCTATTTTTGAAGTGAAGATGGAGCATGTATTTAAAAGAAATCAAATTGCGCGTGGGCACCATTTGTTTGCTCAAGCGAACTCACTAGCTGTTGCAGTTATTGATGAAGAATTAGCTTTAACTGCAAAGTCTACCATTCGATATATTCGTCCTGTAAAATTAGGAGAACGTGTTGTTGCAAAAGCCCGCGTTGAAGATGTGGAGAATGATAAAGGACGGACGGTTGTCAAAGTGCATAGCTTTGTTGGCGAAGAACTTGTTTTTACAGGCACTTTTGAAATGTATCGATCTAGTAATTATAGTGAGGAAGGTAACAATTTATGAAAATCGCAATAGATGCAATGGGTGGCGATCACGCTCCAAAAGCAGCTGTATTAGGAGCAATGAAAGCTATTAAGGAATATTCAGATTTACATATTACTTTGGTAGGAAAAGAAGAGGAGATTCGTCAGTATTTAACAAGCGAAGAGCGTATTACTGTACTTCATACAGATGAAAAGATTGAAGGGACAGATGAACCAGTAAGAGCTGTTCGTCGGAAAAAGCAAGCTTCAATGGTACTTGCAGCGCAGCAAGTAAAAGAAGGTGTAGCCAATGCTTGTATATCAGCAGGTAACACAGGGGCTTTAATGGCAGCTGGATTGTTTGTGGTAGGACGTATGGAAGGGATTGAACGTCCAGCGTTATCTCCTACAATGCCAACAATTGATGGGAAAGGTTTTGTTATGTTAGACGTTGGAGCAAATGTTGACGCGAAGCCAATTCATTTATATCAATATGCGGTAATGGGTTCTATTTACGCTGAGAAAGTAAGAGGAATTAACAATCCGCGTGTTGGTCTTTTGAATGTCGGGACAGAAGATGGCAAAGGAAACGAACTTTCAAAACAAGTATTCGCTATGCTAAAAGATGCGCCAATTAATTTTGTTGGAAACGTTGAGTCAAGAGACCTATTACAAGGTGTGGCAGATGTAGTTGTATGCGATGGTTTTACTGGAAACGTAGCATTAAAATCATTAGAAGGAACTGCACTAGCATTATTTTCTATGTTAAAAGAACAATTAATGAGTTCGTTCACAAGTAAATTAGCAGCGGCAGTATTAAAACCGAAGCTGATGATATTAAAAGATAAAATGGATTATTCGGAGTATGGCGGAGCAGCATTGTTTGGATTAAAAGCTCCTGTCATTAAGGCTCACGGATCTTCTAATGATCAATCGATTTTTAGTGCGATTCGTCAAACGAGAGAAATGGTAGCGAAAGAAGTCATTCCTACAATTTCAAGTGTAATGGAGAAAGAGCCGCTTCAATAAGAGGAGGGTTTGAAATGGGAAAACTAGCATTTCTTTTTCCGGGCCAAGGTTCACAGGCGGTTGGAATGGGACAGCAATTAGCAGGGAATAATAAAGAGGTTGCAAAAATATTTCAAAAAGCGGATGAAGTTTTACAGGAGTCTCTTTCATCATTAATTTTTGAAGGACCTCAGGAGAAGCTAACATTAACGACAAATGCGCAACCAGCACTATTAACGACAAGTATTGCAATCTTAACAGCTTTGAAACAATATGATATTACGCCTGATTATGTTGCTGGCCATAGCTTAGGTGAGTATAGCGCGCTTGTTGCAGCGGGAGCATTAACATTTGAAGATGCTGTTTACGCTGTAAGAAAACGTGGTGAATATATGGAAGAAGCTGTGCCAAGCGGAGAAGGTGCAATGGCCGCTATTTTAGGGGCAGATCCAGATGTTCTGAAACAAGTTACAGAAGAAGTAACGAGTGAAGGTCATGCTGTGCAAATTGCTAATATGAATAGTACGAAGCAAATCGTTATCTCTGGAACGAAACGAGGAGTAGAACTCGCTTCTCAAAAAGTGAAAGAAAATGGTGCAAAACGAGCAATTCCGCTTCGTGTGAGCGGTCCGTTCCATTCTTCATTAATGAAACCAGCAGCTGAGAAGTTTCAAAATGTTTTAAATGAAATTACAATTCAAGATGCAAACATTCCAGTTGTTGCAAACGTTACGGCTAATTGCGTTAATCGCAGTGAAGATATTCAAGAAAAGCTAATTGAACAGCTCTATTCACCTGTTTTATGGTACCCATCTATTGAACAGATGGTAGAACAAGGTGTAGATACATTTATTGAAATTGGTCCCGGGAAAGTTCTTGCTGGTCTTATGAAATCAATTGCTCCATCTGCAAAGGTATATGCGATATATGATGAAGAGACATTGAAAGGTACCATTTCAAGTTTGAGAGGAGAAAGCGGATGTTAAAAGGGAAAGTTGCATTAGTAACAGGTGCATCACGTGGAATTGGCCGCGCAATTGCAATTGATTTAGCGAAGCAAGGGGCAACAGTTGTAGTTAACTATGCTGGTAATGAGCAAAAAGCAAATGAAGTAGTTGATGAAATAAAAAAACTTGGTTCAGAAGCAATCGCAGTGAGAGCAGACGTTGCTAATGTTGAAGAAGTTACAAACCTGGTAAAACACACTGTGGATACATTTGGACGAGTTGATATTCTTGTGAATAATGCAGGGGTAACAAGAGATAATTTATTAATGCGTATGAAAGAAGAAGAATGGGATACAGTTATTGATACAAACTTAAAAGGTGTATTCTTATGTACGAAAGCAGTATCTCGTTACATGATGCGTCAGCGTCATGGTCGTATTATTAATATTGCTTCTGTTGTCGGTGTTACAGGGAATCCCGGTCAAGCAAATTACGTTGCAGCAAAAGCTGGGGTAATTGGATTGACAAAGACTTCCGCAAAAGAATTGGCTAGCCGAAATATAACAGTAAATGCAATTGCTCCAGGGTTTATTGCTACTGATATGACAGATGTATTAGGCGAAAACGTAAAAGAGGAAATGTTAAAATTAATTCCTGCTGCTAAGTTTGGAGAAGCGCAAGATATTGCGAATGCTGTAACATTTTTTGCTGCTGATCACAGCAAATATATTACAGGACAAACATTACATGTTGATGGTGGTATGGTAATGTAATAAAAGAAACGATTTCACCTAGTTTTTTTGTGAAATATTTAATATAATATTTGAGGGGAGGTGAATGAATTATGGCAGATGTTTTAGAGCGTGTAACGAAAATTATCGTGGATCGTTTAGGAGTAGAAGAAACAGAAGTAGTACCAGCTGCAAGCTTTAAAGAAGATTTAGGTGCAGACTCCCTAGATGTAGTTGAACTTGTAATGCAATTGGAAGATGAGTTTGAAATGGAAATTTCTGATGAAGATGCAGAAAAAATTGCTACTGTTGGCGATGCTGTGACTTACATAGAGAGTCATCTATAATGTTTGAGTGAAGTCCCGTTTTATAGCGGGGCTTTCTCGGCTTATATCTGGAGGGACCTATGCCGTACCGAAAATATAGAGAAAAAAAATATGAAACAAAATATCGTGAAGCTTTTAAAATGTTTCAACAAAAAATAGGTATTACGTTTACAGACGAAAAATTATTAATTCAAGCATTTACGCATTCATCGTATGTGAATGAGCATCGAAAAAAGCCACATGAAGACAATGAACGTCTAGAATTTCTTGGAGACGCTGTATTAGAATTAACTGTATCACAGTATTTGTTTCAAAAATATCCGACAATGAGCGAAGGAGAGCTAACAAAGTTGCGTGCAGCTGTTGTATGTGAACCATCTCTTGTCCGCTTTGCGAATGAATTGTCATTTGGTAACCTTGTTTTACTAGGAAAAGGTGAAGAAATGACAGGTGGACGTGAACGACCAGCTTTATTAGCGGATGTCTTTGAAGCGTTTATTGGTGCCCTTTATCTTGATCAAGGGTTGGAGACAGTTTGGGAATTCTTAAAAGAAATTGTATATCCAAAAATTAATGAAGGTGCTTTTTCTCATGTGATGGATTATAAGAGTCAACTACAAGAATTAATTCAGCGTGATGGTAGCGGTAATATTGAGTATCAAATTTTGCAAGAAAAAGGACCTGCTCACAATCGAGAGTTTGTGTCACGTGTTACATTAAATGGCGTGGCTCTAGGTCTTGGTAGCGGTAAGTCGAAAAAAGAAGCAGAGCAACAAGCTGCTTCAGAGGCGTTGAAAAAGTTAAAAGAACAATCATAAGGAATCCCCCTTTACATGAGGGGGATTCCTTATGCATAGAATGAAACTTTATTTTTATTTGGATATGAAAAGATAAATATGAATCCGTACAGTAGTTTGTTTTTATAGGCAGAGACTATAAAAACGGAGAATAGGGGGAAGGCCTTTCGTGTTTTTAAAGAGATTAGAAATAGTAGGATTTAAATCCTTTGCGGAGCGTGTATCTGTTGATTTTGTTCCAGGTGTAACCTCTGTAGTTGGTCCTAATGGAAGCGGAAAGAGTAATATTACTGACGCGATTCGCTGGGTACTTGGTGAACAATCTGCAAAATCATTACGCGGTGCAAAAATGGAGGATATTATTTTTGCGGGAAGTGATACGCGAAGAGCAGTTAATGTTGCAGAGGTAACATTAACCTTAAATAATGAAGATCAGCGTTTACCTATTGAGTATAATGAAGTGAGTGTTACGCGCCGCGTTTCTCGCTCTGGAGATAGTGACTTTTTTATTAACAAACAATCTTGTCGATTAAAAGATATTGTTGATTTATTTATGGATTCTGGTATGGGACGAGAAGCTTTCTCAATCATTAGCCAAGGAAAAGTAGAAGAAATTTTAAGCAGTAAATCTGAAGAGCGTCGTGGTGTATTTGAAGAAGCAGCAGGCGTATTAAAATATAAGCTTCGCAAAAAGAAAGCTGAAGGAAAATTAGCAGAAACACAAGAAAACTTAAATCGTGTGCAAGATATTATTCACGAATTAAGCACTCAAGTAGAGCCGCTTGAAAGACAAGCTTCTATTGCGAAAGACTATCTTGAGAAAAAAGAAGAACTAGAAAAAGTAGAAGCAGCTCTCATTGTATATGAAATTGAAGAATTACATGAAAAATGGGAAGCGCTTAGAAAGCAGTTTGGACACAATAAAGATGAAGAAGTAAAAATGTCAACGCATTTACAAAAAAATGAAGCAGAGCTCGAAGAATTACGCGGACAATTGCAAGCGATTGATGAATCTGTAGATTCCTTGCAAGAAGTTCTCCTTCTTTCTAGTAAAGAGTTAGAAAAGTTAGAAGGGCAGCGTGAATTGCTAAAGGAACGAAAGCAAAATGCAACAACGCACTGCACACAGCTTGAACAGTTAATTATTGAGTTAACAGAAAAAGCCAAGATTTATGATGTGGAAATTGAAACCAGTACAGAAGAACTAATGAAATTTGCAAATCAGGTAAAAGCATTAGAACAAAAGCTACACGAAAATGAGAAACTTCTTTCTACATATGCAGAAAACCTAGAAGAGCAAATTGAGCATTTAAAAGGAGATTATATTGAACTTTTAAATCAACAAGCAAGTAATCGTAATGAATTATCTATGCTTGAGGAACAATTCAAACAACAAAATTCTAAAAATCAACGCCTTGATGAAGAAAATGAAAAGTATGTACAAATGCGTATGCAAATTACAGCTAAAAAGGAAAAATTTGTAGAGAGTTATGAAGAAGTAAAAGAGAAAGTGACAAGCGTTATTACCAATATACAAAAAACAGAAGCGGCGCTTGGAAAATGCAAGGCACAATATAGTGAAAATGAAACAAAATTGTATCAAGCATATCAATTTGTTCAACAAGCTCGCTCTCGAAAAGAAATGCTGGAAGAGATGCAAGAAGACTATTCTGGGTTTTATCAAGGTGTACGTGAAGTATTAAAGGCCCGTGAAAGTAAACTACATGGCATTGAAGGTGCGGTCGCTGAACTACTTACTGTACCGAAGGCATATGAAGTTGCTATGGAGATTGCACTTGGTGCAGCAATGCAACACGTTGTTGTACAAACAGAAGAGCATGCTCGCGAGGCAATTGCCTTTTTGAAACAAAATCGCCATGGACGTGCGACGTTTTTACCACAGGCAGTTATTAAGGGAAGATCGTTATCATTTGAACAGCTACGTATGATAAAGCAACACCCAGCGTTTATAGGTGTGGCAGCAGAACTCGTGCATTACAATAATAAATATGAAAATATAGTTTCAAATTTATTAGGAACGGTCGTCGTTGCAAAAGATTTAAGAGGTGCGAATGAGTTAGCGAAGCAATTACAATATCGCTACCGTATTGTAACGATTGAAGGAGATGTTGTAAATCCTGGCGGTTCTATGACTGGTGGGGCTGTAAAACAAGCGAAATCTTCTCTACTAGGGCGACAACGTGAATTAGAAGAGTGGAGCAAGAAGCTTACTGAAATGGAAGAAAAAACTTCTAAGTTAGAAAACTTTGTTAAAGCGTTAAAACAAGAAATTCAAGAAAAAGAAGTTAAGATAAAAGAATTACGTCACGATGCAGAACAAGAGCGTGTAGATGAACAAAAATTAAAAGAAGAAATTAATCAGCTTGAGCTAGAAGAGCATCGTATTAATGATCGTTTATCTATTTATGATTTGGAAATAGAAGGATTTTTACAAGATCAAGTGAAAATGCAAGGGCGAAAACAAGAGCTGGATAGAATTTTAGTGGAGCTTCAAAAAGATATCACAGAGCTTGATGAAAAAATTGTTTCTTTAACGAAGCAAAAAAGTGACCAGCATTCTTCGAAAGAAAAAGTTCAGGCGGAGATGACGGAGCTGAAAGTACAAGCAGCAGAAAAGCAGCAACGTTTGTCTAATCAAAAAGAGAAAGTAGATCGTTTGACGAAAGAACAAGAGGAAACGCAGCGAACGCTTGTAAAAACAAAAGAAGATTTAGCATTCTTAAAGCAAGAAATGACATCGAATTCAAGCGGTGAAGAGCAAATTACGAATATGATTGAAAAGAAAGCACATGATCGAAATCAAACATCGGAATTAATTAGTTCCCGTCGTGAGCAACGCCTGAGCCTTCAAGAACGGGTAGAACATATAGAGCGTGAAGTGAAAGATACGAAAGGGCGCCATAAATATGTTCTCGAGGTTTTAAAAGATCAAGAAGTGAAAATCAATCGCCTTGATGTTGAATTAGAAAATAGATTGCAACATTTACGCGAAACGTATACGATTTCATTTGAAGCAGCAAAACTGAAGTATACAATGATAATGCCTGCAGAAGATGCGCGTAAAAAGGTGAAATTAATCAAACTATCAATCGAGGAGCTCGGAACAGTAAACTTAGGGGCAATTGAAGAGTATGAACGCGTAGCAGAACGACATACGTTCTTGTTAGAGCAGCGAGATGACTTAGAAGAAGCGAAAGCGACATTGCACCAAGTTATTATGGAAATGGATGAAGAGATGAAAAAACGCTTCTCTACTACATTCCAGGCAATTCGTACAGAATTCCAGACTGTCTTTTGTGAACTATTTGGCGGAGGAAGAGCAGACTTAGTGATGACAAATCCGCAAGATTTATTAAATACAGGCATTGATATTGTTGCGCAGCCACCGGGTAAGAAACTGCAAAATTTAGGTTTACTTTCAGGTGGGGAGCGTGCTTTAACTGCAATTGCACTGCTATTTGGTATTTTAAAAGTAAGACCTGTTCCGTTCTGTGTACTAGATGAGGTTGAAGCGGCGCTTGATGAAGCGAATGTAGCTCGTTTTGCGCAGTATTTGAAAAAGTTTAGTGATGAAACGCAGTTTATTGTTATTACACATCGAAAAGGTACGATGGAAGAATCAGATGTACTGTACGGGGTAACAATGCAAGAATCAGGTGTTTCTAAGCTTGTTTCCGTTCGTTTAGATGACGGAGAAGAGCTTGTTGCAAGCAAATAGGAAGGATGAGAAGAATGAGCTTCTTTAAAAAATTAAAAGAAAAGATTTCGAAACAAACAGATACTGTAACAGAGAAGTTTAAGCAAGGGTTAGAAAAAACGAGAAATTCATTTGCGGATAAAGTAAATGATTTAGTGTATCGCTATCGTAAAGTCGATGAGGATTTCTTTGAGGAATTAGAGGAAATTTTAATTGGTGCAGATGTTGGTGTTGCAACAGTAATGGAACTTATCGATCAGTTGAAGGAAGAAGTACAACGCCGCAATATTCAAGATCCGAGAGAAGTGCAAGCTGTTATTTCGGAAAAACTAGTAGGGATTTACAAAGGTGAAGAAGACTTCAGTAATGAACTTAACATACAACAAGATCAATTAACGGTTATTTTATTTGTTGGTGTTAATGGTGTTGGGAAAACGACAACAATTGGTAAAATGGCTCATAAGTTTAAATCCGAAGGTAAGTCTGTCTTATTAGCAGCAGGGGATACGTTCCGTGCAGGAGCAATCGAACAGCTAGAAGTATGGGGCGACCGAGTTGGTGTGGAAGTTATTAAACAAGGATCTGGTTCTGACCCGGCAGCGGTTATGTATGATGCTGTTCAAGCTGCAAAAGCGCGTAAAGTAGATATCTTGCTATGTGATACAGCAGGTCGCTTGCAAAATAAAGTGAATTTAATGAAGGAGTTAGAAAAGGTGAAACGTGTCATTGAACGCGAAGTTCCAGGTGCTCCTCATGAAGTATTGCTTGTTATTGATGCAACGACAGGTCAAAATGGTTTAAGTCAAGCGAAAACATTCCGCGAAGCAACGAATGTTACAGGTATTGTTCTAACGAAATTAGACGGGACTGCTAAAGGTGGTATCGTATTAGCGATTCGTAATGAGATGGACGTACCAGTGAAATTTGTTGGACTTGGAGAACAAATGGACGACTTACAGCAATTTGATCCAGAACAATATGTGTATGGTTTATTTGCAAACTTAGTAGAAAAAGAAGAAGTATAAAGTGAAACTTCCATCCGTGGAGGCATTTTTCATGGATGGTTAGCCCTCACCAATCGGGTATTTATGGGTGGTTATCCTCCACCTATCTTCTTCGCTTCTTTTTGAATCTTAAGGTGGAGGTCTTACTGCCCGCAAATAGCGTGGGAAGTGAAAGAAGCGGTTTTTCCGCTTCTTTTTTATAAAAAATATATCATGTTAAGAAAAAAACTTGACACTCTTTTATACTCCATGTAAACTAATTCATGTAAAGGGAAATCACTTAACAAAGGATGATCCAACATGCTCGAAAAAACAACGAGAATGAATTATTTATTTGATTTTTATCAATCGTTGTTAACGCAAAAACAAAGAAGTTATATGTCGCTTTATTATTTAGATGATTTATCTCTTGGTGAAATTGCGGAAGAATTTGATGTAAGTCGCCAAGCCGTGTATGATAACATTAAACGGACTGAAGCGATGCTTGAAGAATATGAAGAGAAATTAGTATTACTTCAAAAGTTTCAAGAGCGACAGCGACTTGTTGCAAAGCTAAAACAGCTAATCAGCGAAGAAGAGCATGTGAATGAAGAAATGAAACAAGTTGTTGAAGCTATCGAAAAATTAG
>Ga0102589_1004129_pt1 | contig 14038 bp, 12 predicted proteins | sample AraplaMF_Col_mLB_FD_76858 | JGI IMG/M metagenome (GOLD analysis project Ga0102589, IMG submission 76858) | Arabidopsis root microbial communities from the University of North Carolina, USA - plate scrape MF_Col_mLB | ecosystem: Host-associated > Plants > Roots > Endosphere | place: USA... | reverse complement strand
ATCGCATGGGACGATATTAGATCCGATCGTTCTTTACTGCCTGGCGCTATTGAAGAAGTGCTGCGGTTTACCTCGCCGGTACAGTTAATGTTTCGCCGTGTGAAGAAGGATGTGGAAGTAGATGGCATGATGTTAACTGAAGGGCAGTTCGTCATGTTGTGGATTGGATCGGCGAATCATGACGAGTCTGTGTTCGAGCAGCCACATATCTTCCATATTCGTCGTCAGCCGAACCCGCATTTAGCGTTTGGTCATGGTATCCACTTCTGCCTTGGGGCCCAACTTGCACGGCTGGAAGCGAGGATAGCGTTGAATGCAATGCTCGATCGTTTCCCGAACTACCAATGTGATCATTCCAAGCCGTTAAAGCGCATCCAGAGTGAGTTTATGTTCGGTTTCGAGTCCTTGCCGATCATTCTTACCTAAGTAAACCTTGCTTTTCGTGATTCATTTCAGTTGAAAATAAGCAATAAAAACAGCCTCTCTACATGCAAAATGATTTGCATGAGAGAGGCTGTATCACTTTACCGCTTATTCTTTGCCAAGAACCTTATCAACCAGACCGTACTCAAACGCTTCTTGGGCAGACATGAAGTAGTCGCGATCCGTATCGCGCTCCACTCGCTCAAGTGGTTGGCCTGTGCGATCCGCCAAAATTTTGTTCAACGTGTCGCGCATCTTCAAGATGCGGCGTGCGCGAATCTCGATATCGGACGCTTGACCTTGTGCTCCGCCAAGCGGCTGATGAATCATAATTTCACTGTTCGGCAGGGCGAAACGCTTGCCCTTGGCACCTGCATTAAGCAGGAACGCTCCCATGGAAGCTGCCAAGCCCACGCAAATCGTTGATACGTCTGGCTTGATGTGCTGCATTGTATCATATATGGCCATGCCGGCCGAGATCGAACCGCCCGGGCTATTGATGTACAAATGAATATCCTTCTCCGGGTCATCTGCAGCCAAGAACAACAGCTGGGCGATAATCGAATTCGCCACAAGATCGTTCACTTCTGTTCCGAGGAAGATGATGCGATCCTTCAACAATCGAGAGTAAATATCATAAGATCTTTCGCCACGATTCGTCTGTTCAACAACTACGGGTACATAACTCAAGATAACCCCTCCTAACTAATATCATTACACATTCAATATAAAGGACTTGAAACAAAAAGTCAAAGATGGTCAAACTATGTAGAGAAAAAAACATCTTTCGTTTCGCTTCTGCAAAATTCAAGATGTTACTTCCGTGCTTATTCACCTAAATATATGCGTAACGTAGCTTCTTATCCTGTACCAAATAAGGACAGGAGTGTAAATGGCGCGCCCGCAAGGAATCGAACCTTGATCTCAGGCTCCGGAGGCCTACGTCATATCCATTGGACCACGGGCGCATTCATACAAGAGCAAAATTTATTATATAAGAAAGCGTATAACAAAGTCAAGTGAGCGCCACTGAATATTTATTAAAAACGGGAAGTTTGGAAGTGCCCACTGATTAGTGGGATACAGAGATGATTGTATTGGCACCGCAGAAAGGGACTTCGACGATAATTAAGGTTTTAACTTTTAAGGAGGGAACGGTTGAATTCTTTCTATAATAAGTGGACGGTGCCGAATAAGGTGGATGTTGCCCGATCTAAGTGAGCAATGTCGATGGCTAAACTACATGGGGACGTAGAGAGCGAACAGGATGTGAAGGAAAGCTCAAAACTTTTGTAAACACAGGTACGAGCAGGGCATGATGTCCGTCATTAATGTCTATACTGAGGAATGTCTAAAATTTTTGCGAAATATGTATTAACTTGTCGTATTTTGGGTTAATTACATCATAGGCAGTCGTATGCCCTTCTAGATATGTTGTCTGATAATGAATAACTTCGATATTGCTTGCTTATTATAGAAGTTGTTTATAGGCAGAGAATTCGCGGTTTTGGGCACAAAATCAGGGGTTCAGGATACTTGCAAGTTGCTGCGTTATTCGGTAGAATAGTGGTGGGACAAAAAATGTAGAGATGGGACGTTTTTAGTCCAATGGTTGCTTATGGGAAGCAGGAGTGGAGAGAATGCGTGAGTGGTTAGAAATACAGAAGCGACTTCTACCTGAACTCATTGAACTGTTGAAGAAGCGTTACACCATCCTGCATCAAATCATGTTGTCCGACTCCATTGGGAGAAGAACGCTGGCAACGTCATTGCAGATGACCGAGCGTGTGCTCCGTGCAGAGACCGATTTATTGAAGGCGCAAGGCCTGATTGATTCGGATAACACGGGTATGCGAATCACTGATGAAGGCCGGCAACTTGTCCGGAAGCTGGAATCCGTGATGGGCGAATTGCTCGGGATGCGCCAGCTGGAGGAGAGTATCCGCCAAGCATTCGGTTTGAAGCAGGTCATTGTCGTACCCGGCAATTCGGATGTATCGCCTGCCGTGAAGCAAGAACTCGGGCAAGCGGCTTGTAGAGCGCTCAGCAGCGTAATGGACAAGGAAGATGTCGTGGCGGTGACAGGCGGCTCCACATTGGCTGCAATGGCAGATCAATTGACGAGTTCATCACCGTTGAAAGGCAATTGGTTCGTACCCGCACGTGGGGGACTTGGGGAGAGCTTGGAATACCAAGCGAACACAATCGCATCCACGATGGCGAAGCGCGTAGGCGCTCAGTATCGGCTCTTGCATGTGCCGGATTTGCTGAGTGAGGAAGCGTACCAGTCGCTTAAGCAGGAACCGAACATCCAAGACATTTTGCGAGTAATTCGCCAAGCACGCATTGTCGTGCATGGCATTGGAGAAGCTCTCGTTATGGCGAAGCGCCGCCGTGCGGATGAAGAGACGATCCAGCAGCTGTTCGAAGAAGGGGCGCTTGCAGAAGCTTTCGGGTATTATTTTGACCGAGACGGGCATGTCGTTCATACGATGCTAACACTGGGCCTTCGCCTAGAGGACATCTCTCGTATGGAGGTAGTCATAGCCATTGCTGGAGGTCAGAGCAAAGGAGAATCGATTACTGCAGTACTTCGTGCAGGACACGAAGACATTCTCGTTATCGATGAAGCAGCAGCAGTTGAAGTATTGAAACATTGTGGTCTCGATGTGCCTTACAGGCCGTCTTGAGATATATAAAAAAATTGCGAAGGAAATGGGAGGAATCATCAATGGTTAAAGTTGGTATTAACGGCTTTGGTCGTATCGGACGTAACGTATTCCGCGCAGCATTGAACAATTCAGAAGTAGAAATCGTTGCAATCAACGATTTGACAGACGTAAACACTCTGGCTCACCTGTTGAAATATGACACAACTCACGGCAAATTCGAAGCTACTGTAGAAGCTAAAGAGGGCGCTTTGGTTGTTAATGGCCGCGAAGTAAAAGTATTCGCTGAGCGCAACCCTGAGAACTTGCCTTGGGGCGCTAACGGCGTTGAAATCGTTGTTGAGTCCACTGGTATCTTCACAGCGAAAGACAAAGCTGAAATGCACTTGAAAGGCGGCGCGAAGAAAGTTATCATCTCCGCACCTGCTACTAACGAAGATATCACAATCGTTATGGGCGTTAACGAAGATAAGTATGATGCTGCAAGCCATACAATCATTTCCAACGCTTCTTGCACAACAAACTGCTTGGCGCCATTCGCTAAAGTATTGAACGACAAGTTTGGTATCGAAAAAGGTATGATGAACACAATTCACTCCTACACTAACGACCAAAACGTTCTTGACTTGCCGCACAAAGACTTGCGTCGTGCTCGTGCAGCAGCTCAAAACATCATCCCTACTACAACTGGTGCTGCTAAAGCGGTATCCCTTGTATTGCCTGAATTGAAAGGCAAATTGAACGGTATGTCCATGCGCGTTCCTACTCCTAACGTGTCTGTTACAGACTTGGTAGTAGAACTTAAGAAAGACGTTACTGTTGAAGAAGTAAACGCAGCTTTGAAAGAAGCAGCTGAAGGCCCATTGAAAGGCATCTTGAACTACACTGAAGAGCCATTGGTATCCAGCGACTTCAACGGCGACCCAGCTTCCTCCACTATCGATGCTTTGACAACGATGGTAATCGGCGGAAACTTGGTTAAAGTTGTATCCTGGTACGACAACGAGTGGGGCTACTCCAACCGCGTTGTAGACTTGGCAGCTTTCATTGCAAAAAAAGGTCTGTAATCGCATAGCACTTACAATCAAAGAGGAGTGACCGTTCAGGCCTCCTCTTTTGATCCTTATAGTGCCTAGAGCATATCGAGAACCAGTGCGGACACAGATTTTTAGATATACAGAGATAGAGAGTACAGAGAGAAACCAGAACATACTAACGAACGATATACGATATATAGAGAGAAAGATTTAGATGGAACCCATACAGAACAAGAACACAGAACATACCGAACAACACACCAGAGAGAGGCGTGTGCCGGTGTAATCGACGATAGGAGGAACACGGGGATGAACAAGAAAAGTGTGCGTGATGTAGAAGTTAAGGGTAAGCGCGTATTTGTACGTGTAGATTTCAACGTTCCATTGGAAAATGGTGTGATTACGGATGATACACGTGTACGCGAAACGCTACCGACAATTAACTATTTGGTGGAACAAGGTGCGAAAGTTATTTTGGCAAGCCACATGGGTCGTCCGAAGGGCGAAGTTGTGGATTCCATGCGTCTGACACCTGCAGCAGTACGTCTTGGCGAACTGCTTGGTAAGCCCGTTAAGAAGCTTGACGAGTCAATTGGTGAAAACGTAAAAGCTGAAATTGCAAAAATGGAAAACGGCGACGTTGTCGTGCTTGAAAACGTTCGTTTCCACAAAGGCGAAGAGAAGAACGATCCAGAATTGGCTAAAGCCTTCGCAGAACTTGCGGACTTGTTTGTGAACGACGCGTTCGGCGCGGCTCACCGTGCACATGCATCCACTGAAGGCATCGCACATCACTTGCCAGCCGTGTCCGGTCTGTTGATGGAGAAAGAATTGAATGTACTTAGCAAAGCGCTGACAAACCCTGAGCGTCCATTTACGGCAATCGTAGGCGGTTCCAAGGTTAAAGATAAAATCGACGTTATCAACAAAATGTTGGAAATCGCCGACAATATCGTGATCGGTGGCGGCTTGACATACACATTCTTCAAAGCACAAGGCAATGAAATCGGGAAGTCGCTTGTCGACAACGAGAAGCTTGATGTTGCTTTAGGCTTCATCGAGAAAGCCAAAGAACTTGGCAAAAACCTCTACTTGCCAGTAGATATCGTAGTTACAGATGACTTCAGTGCAGATGCAAACACACAAGTGGTAGCGATCGACAGCATTCCTGCAGAATGGGAAGGCATTGACATCGGTCCGAAAACTCGTGAAATCTATGCTGATGTTATCAAGAATTCCAAGCTTGTTGTATGGAACGGGCCTATGGGCGTATTCGAAATCGAGCCGTTCTCTCATGGTACGCGTGCAGTAGCAGAAGCATGTGCGGAAACTGCTGGTTACACAATCATCGGCGGCGGCGACTCTGCAGCAGCGGTTGAGAAGTTCAAGCTGAAAGATAAAATGGACCACATCTCCACAGGCGGCGGCGCTTCCCTTGAATTCATGGAAGGCAAAGCATTGCCAGGCGTGGTTGCATTGAACGATAAGTAAGAGAGCAAGTAAGGGGATGGCGGCTTCGGCCGCTCCCTTATGCGTAAAGGAGTGAATCGTGTGAGACAACCGATTATCGCAGGGAACTGGAAAATGTTCAAAACGGTATCGGAAGCTGTCGCTTTCGTATCCGAAGTGAAAGGCAAAGCAGAAGTGGAGGGCGTAGAGAGCGTACTCTGCGCACCATTTACAAACTTGCCAGCATTGGTTGAAGCAGTGAAAGGCACAAGCATCAAGATTGGTGCGCAAAACCTTCACTTTGAAGATTCCGGTGCATTCACAGGCGAAATTTCCGGCGCTATGTTGAAAGACCTTGGCGTACACTACGTCATTATCGGTCATTCCGAGCGTCGTGCATACTTCGCGGAAACTGATGAAACAGTAAACAAAAAAATGCATGCAGCATTCCGTCATGGCTTGACGCCAATCGTATGCGTGGGTGAGTCGCTTGAAGAGCGTGAATCCGGCAAAACGAACGACGTGTGCAAAGTGCAAACAGAAGCAGCATTCCAAGGATTGTCTGCTGAACAAGCAAAAGAAGCTGTCATCGCTTATGAGCCAATCTGGGCGATCGGTACAGGAAAATCCTCCACAGCGAAAGACGCGAATGAAGTTATCAGCTACATCCGCAGCGTTGTGAAGGGCTTGTACAATGATGAAGTTGCTGCTGCTGTTCGCATTCAATACGGCGGAAGCGTAAAACCGGAAAATGTACGTGAATACATGGCAGAAAGTGATATTGACGGCGCATTGGTAGGTGGCGCAAGCTTGCAACCAGCTTCCTTCATCTCCTTGGTGGAAGGGGCGAAGTAAGATGTCCGCACCTAGACCGGTAGCACTTATCATCATGGACGGATTCGGACTTCGCGATACACTAGTTGGCAACGCAGTCGCGCAAGCGAACAAGCCAAACTACGACCGTTACATGAGCCAATTCCCTCATACGACACTGACAGCTTGCGGCGAAGCAGTAGGCTTGCCAGAAGGTCAAATGGGGAACTCCGAGGTAGGTCACTTGAACATCGGTGCAGGCCGCATCGTATATCAAGACCTGACTCGTATTACGAAATCGATCCGTGAAGGCGACTTCTTCTCGAACGAAACACTGCTTGCAGCAGTGAAGACTGCGAAGGAGAACAATAAGGCGCTTCACATTTACGGATTGTTGTCTGATGGTGGCGTACACAGCCATATCGACCACGCGCTTGCGATGCTCGATCTCTGTGAGCGTGAAGGCTTGAAGGACGTATACATTCACGCATTCTTGGATGGCCGTGACGTTGCGCCTGATAGCTCCCGCGGATATATCGAAAAGCTGCAAGCCAAAATCGCTGAAGTTGGCATAGGCCGTATCGCTACGGTTCAAGGCCGCTACTATGCGATGGATCGCGACAAGCGCTGGGAACGTGTTGAGAAATCGTACCGTGCAATGGTATACGGCGAAGGCCCGAAATACCGCGATCCAATTGCTGCAGTTGAAGAATCTTATTCCCAATCCGTATATGACGAGTTCGTTATGCCTACGGTAATTGTGGATGAGAACGATCAGCCGGTTGGCTTGGTTCAAGAAGGCGACTCCGTCGTATTCATGAACTTCCGCCCAGACCGTGCGATCCAGCTTGGCCAAGTGTTCACCAACGATGATTTCCGCGGCTTCGATCGTGGCGACAAGTTCCCTAAGAACTTGCATTTCGTTGCGCTTACGCTGTTCGCAGAAACAGTTGGCGGATATGTTGCTTACTCTCCTAAAGAGTTGGACAACACGCTTGGTGAAGTGCTCGTGCAGCATGGCAAGAAGCAGCTTCGTATTGCGGAAACTGAGAAGTATCCGCACGTAACGTTCTTCTTCAGCGGCGGCCGTGACGTTGAACTTCCTGGTGAGAAGCGTGTGCTTATCAACTCGCCTAAGGTAGCAACTTACGACCTGCAGCCTGAAATGAGCGCTTACGAAGTTGCAGAAGCAGCAGTGAACGAAATCAACTCTGACCAGTTCGATACGATTATCCTGAACTTCGCGAATCCTGATATGGTTGGTCACTCCGGTATGCTGGAACCAACAATCAAGGCCGTAGAAGCTACGGATGAGTGCATGGGCAAGGTCGTTGAAGCGGTATTGGCGAAAGGCGGCGTCTGCCTCATTACGGCGGATCACGGCAACGCGGATATGGTATTCGACGAGCAAGGCCGTCCATTCACTGCACATACGACGAACCCAGTTCCATTCATCGTTACTTCGAATGACGTGGAATTGCGCGAAGGCGGCATCTTGGCAGACATCGCTCCGACGATTCTTGACTTGATGAACGTTCCTCAGCCAGCAGAGATGACTGGACAAAGCATGATTAAGAAGTAAGTTTTACAACTTACTTAGATATATAGTAATTTATATATAAACAATCAAAAAAGGAGTTGTACACACCATGACAATGATTATGGACGTATACGCACGCGAAGTGCTTGACTCCCGTGGTAACCCTACGGTAGAAGTAGAAGTAAAATTGGAATCCGGCGGCTTCGGCCGTGCAATCGTACCTTCCGGTGCATCCACTGGTGCTCACGAAGCAGTTGAGCTTCGCGATGGCGACAAAGGCCGTTACGTTGGTAAAGGCGTAGAGAACGCTGTTAAAAACGTAAACGAAATTATCGCTCCAGAAATCATCGGTTACGATGCTCTTGATCAAGTTGCAATCGATAAAGCGATGATCGAGCTTGATGGCACGCCTAACAAAGGCAAATTGGGTGCTAACGCAATCTTGGCTGTATCCATGGCTGTAGCTCGCGCTGCTGCACATGCATTGGATATGCCTTTGTACACGTACCTTGGCGGATTCAACGCGAAGCAATTGCCAGTACCAATGATGAACATCATCAACGGTGGTGAGCATGCTGACAACAACATCGACGTTCAAGAGTTCATGGTATTGCCAGTAGGCGCACCTAACTTCAAAGAAGCACTTCGCATGGGTGCTGAAATCTTCCACAACCTGAAGTCCGTATTGAAGGACAAAGGCTTGAACACTGCAGTAGGTGACGAAGGTGGATTCGCTCCTAACCTTGGTTCCAACGAAGAAGCACTTCAAGTTATCATCGAAGCAATCGAAAAAGCTGGCTACAAGCCAGGCGAAGAAGTATTCTTGGGTATGGACGTTGCGTCCACTGAGTTCTACAAAGACGGTAAATACACATTGGCAGGCGAAGGCAAGTCCTACACATCTGCTGAGTATGTTGACCTTCTTGCTTCTTGGGTTGATAAGTACCCAATCATCACAATCGAAGACGGTATGTCCGAAGACGATTGGGATGGCTGGAAGTTGCTCACTGAAAAATTGGGCGGCAAAGTACAACTCGTTGGTGACGACTTGTTCGTTACAAACACGGAGCGTCTTGCTCAAGGTATCGAAAAAGGAATCGGTAACTCCATCTTGGTTAAAGTTAACCAAATCGGTACGCTTACAGAAACATTCGAAGCGATCGAAATGGCAAAACGCGCTGGCTACACAGCTGTTATCTCCCACCGTTCCGGTGAGTCCGAAGACAGCACAATCGCTGACATCGCGGTTGCAACAAACGCTGGCCAAATCAAGACAGGTGCTCCTTCCCGTACAGACCGCGTTGCGAAGTACAACCAATTGCTTCGCATCGAAGACAACTTGGGAAGCACAGCTCGTTACGACGGCTTGAAATCCTTCTACAACTTGAAAAAATAATTAGCTTGCCGCACAAGCGGCCTGCTGATCCGATAGAAGCCAGACTCCCTTGAAGGGGTCTGGCTTCTTTTTTATGACCCCATATCCATATGTGAGGTAGGCATATTGTGCTCTACCTTTTACTCTTGCTTGCCTTTCGTACTTGTCCTTCTTGTCTTCCCTTATTTTCCTCATTCCTCTTTGTTCTTACCTGTTCTGATCCTTGTGAAATTATGCCTCACTGCTTCATTCCGACTCTAGTTGGGTTTTACCTAGACCTGAGGCTAGTTTTGGAAATAACCTATTGTGGAACACTATTCCAGGGGATATAATCATCGTGTACTACTAATCAATATACAATACTGAATCATAAATTATAATTCATTACGTTATGAGTGGGGGTGACTCAATTGAAGGAAATCGTTCAATTTAAAAAAGGGGTGCTCGGACTGTGTGTCATGGTTCTCATTAACCAGAGAGACCGTTACGGCTTCGAGCTGGCCCAGCAGATATCCAAGCATGTGGAGGTTGCCGAAGGTGCTCTGTACCCAGTTCTGCGGCGGATGGTTGCGGATGGCCACTGTACGACCTATTTGCAAGAATCTACCGAGGGACCGCCACGGAAATATTATAAGCTTACTCCAGTGGGCAAGGATTATATGAATGAGCTCGTGACCGAATGGGATAAATTTGTGTCGGGAGTAGCCAATCTGCTTACCGAGGCGGAAGAAGAAGAATCCAAGGAGAAGTGAGAGGTGAACAACATGCATAAGCAGTTATTTATGCTGCAATTGAAAATGGGCCTACTGTCGCTTCCAGAGGCGGAGCGCAATGAAATATTAGCAGAGTATGATGCACACTTTGAATTCAGCAAGCAGCAGGGACGAACAGAAGAAGAGATTGCTAGAGAGCTTGGCGATCCGGAAGAGCTTGCGGCCGAGCTGCTGTTAGGTGAGCGAGGGGATAAAGAGGTTGAACGGGAGCCGGTGACAGAGCCGGGGTCGTTTATTCCTAGTCATCAAGGTCAAGCGTCACAAGTGCCTCCACTCTTCGAGGATCCTAGCTTCCTGAAGAATGCTGAGCAGCCGTTAGATTTGAATCGACACTATGGGGAACCGAATCGATATTCTCAAGAGTACGGCGGAATACCGAATACTGCTTACCCACCATATCAGCAGTCCGAAGGACGACGTCCCCGTTCAGCTATCGCCTATGCAGGTACGATCTTTATTAGCATTATGGTTGTCCCGGTTATGTTCGGGCTATGGGCAACGTGGTTTGGGCTTGGTGTAGCGGCAATAGCGTTATTGGCAACTCCTCTTTTGTTCGCATTCAAAATTGGGTTTGGCGGAGAGTTTTATCGTGCAGAGTTGTCGATCGTAGCGATTGCGTTCGGCATTGGAATATTTTTAATACAAGCGATAGTTGTTGTAGGACGTGCATATTTGAAATGGAACCGGATCTATTTCCACTGGGTCGCCTATGAAGGAAGGAGCGAGGTTAGATGAATTGGAATCGTGCAACCATGAATATGGTCGGAATTGTGTGTATCATGGCAGGGGTTGCGGGCTTGATCTATTACGGCCCAAATCAGCTATTTAAGTCACAACTTCCTTCTTATGAGTACCGTATCTCTGCGGAAGGTTCACAGGATGCATCTGGTCAGGAAAAAGGGGCAGATAAGACATCTGATTACGAATCTCGCATTGATGTAAGGGAGCTTGAGAGTATAGTTATCAATGCGGATTATGGGGATGTTAAGGTAAGCTGGATCAATGATAACAAGAATATGATTGAGTTGAAGGGGCAGGCGCCAGAAGCGGTTATTAATCGAATTCGTGATGTTCAGGCGGAGAATGGAACGCTAGAGCTGAATTTTGAAGACAATGATAATGCAGGATGGTTGAATATCAACATTGGCAATACGCAACGCCGTTATCATGAAATTATCATCCATACATCGGAGAATTTTGTGCTCGACAATTTGTCATCAAAGGTGTCTGCTGGGACGTTCGAAATGACAGGTGGACATATTAAGCAACTTGAAGCATTAAGTAATCTGGGAAGGGTAAAAGTAAAGAACGTAACAGGGGATGTCGTTAAGCTTAGGTCGGACTCGGGTCAAGTGGTAGCAGATAATGTCGATGCGGAGATTGAAGCAAGCTCTTCACTGGGAAGTGTTGAATTGAACCAGACGAAGAAGAATGTTCAGGCTTCAGCCAATGCAGGCTCCGTCTCGATTGTTCAAGCTGCGGCACATCCGATCGATGCGGAAAGCCAACTCGGAAGCGTAAATATTCGTATTGTTCCTGAATACAACGGGAAGTTTGATCTGAAAACAGAGTTAGGAAGCGTCTCCGCACCGAATGAGAAACATGGAAGCGATATGGTTATAAAGGTACGGACAGAAGCGGGCAGTATAAAGATTGTCGAAAAATAGTATTGGCTCCTCGGAAGATTCATGTGAATCGGTTATAATGTACTTATCTTAAATTTAGAGGAACAAGATACTGTAAAGGGGTAAGGACACATGAAACCGATTCATAAAGTGCTGACATTGGCTGGCTCGGATACGAGCGGTGGAGCTGGCATTCAAGCTGACCTAAAAACATTCCAAGAACGCGGTGTGTACGGCATGACCGCATTGACGACCATTGTAACGATGGATCCGGAAGAAGGTTGGGCGCACCGGGTGTTCCCAATCGCGCTCTCTACGATAGAAGAGCAATTGAAGACAATCATGAGTGTCGGTATTTCAGGCATGAAGACCGGTATGCTGGGTTCTATCGATATAATTGAGCTGGCAGCACGCACCATTGAGAAGCATAACATTCCGAACGTCGTTGTTGACCCGGTTATGGTGTGCAAGGGTGCTGACGAGGCACTTCACCCAGAGACGAACGATGCTTTGCGGGACATACTCGTACCGAAGGCCATCGTGGTAACACCGAACTTGTTCGAGGCTTCACAGCTGGCAGGAACAGCGCCAATCCGTACGCTCGAAGATATGAAGGAAGCCGCTGCTCGCATTCAAGAGCAGGGAGCGAAGTACGTATTGGTGAAAGGCGGCTCCAAGATTGGATTGCCTACTTCTGTCGATGTATTGTATGATGGCAAATCCTTCGAAATATTGGATGCTGATCTGATCGATACAACCTATACGCATGGCGCTGGCTGTACGTATTCAGCAGCAGTAGCAGCAGAACTGGCGAAGGGGAATGATGTACGTGAGAGTGTCCATAAGGCGAAGAGCTTCATTACGGAAGCGATCCGTTATTCTTTCCCACTTAATCAGTATGTTGGACCTGTGCGCCATAATGCACTGCGCTTGCTGCAGCATGGCGAAGAATAAGTAAGCGACGTATTCATGTAAGAATGCCTGGTAACTGAGGTAGCTTTCCGGAAGAGAAAGGAAAGGGAGAGAGGATAAGCCTTGCCTGCTTCTTATTCGTGTGATACAATAAAAGTACTGTTTTTGGCTTTTCGAACGTGTATCACGCATTAGGAGGTGTAACTGTGGAAATTTTCTTGAAAATTTTGCTTGTCATTTTTTCTATCGGTTTGATTAGCATTGTGCTTCTGCAGAAAGGGAAAAGTGCCGGCTTGTCAGGTGCCATCTCCGGCGGTGCGGAACATCTATTCGGAAAGCAGAAGGCACGCGGTCTGGACTTGTTCCTGCAACGTGCAACGGTTGTATTGGCAGGAGGATTCTTTATCTTGTCACTGATCGTAGCTTATTTCCTTAAAGGTTAATTCCCATTCGTAAGCAAAGCGAGGACATGCTCCTCGCTTTTTTTGTACCCATTTTTCCGGCGAAGACAAGAAACTTGTTACGATGTGGATCGAACGGAAAAAATGTAGGAAAAGCGCCGGGATGTAACGATTTTATTTCGTGTATACTAGGTTATATATTGTTATACTGTATCATGCAGGTCATGGCAAGGTGAGGTGAAGGAATGGTAACAGAACAACAGTTGTTGGACTTTATGCGTGAAACCGCTTATAAGCCGATGACCTATCAAGAGCTGGAGCAGCATTTCGATATTGAAGGCGCTTCAGAGTTCAAGGCATTTCTGAAAATGTTGAATCAAATGGAAGAAGAGGGTAAGGTGCTGCGCACTCGCACAGACCGCTACGGTGTGCCGGAGCGTATGAACTTGCTGCGCGGACGCTTGCAGGCGCATGCCAAAGGCTTCGCATTCTTGATTCCGGAAGAAACGGGGCACCCCGATGTATACATTCACGCAAATGATTTGAAGACTGCGATGCATGGGGATACCGTGCTTGTACGCGTGACGAATAAAGGCTTTGATGGCGCTCGATTGGAAGGCGAAGTTGTGCGCATTGTGAAGCGTGCAGTGGAGCGTGTTGTCGGCCTTTTTCAAAATTACGAATCGTATGGATTTGTCATTCCAGATGACAAGCGGATCAATCGCGACATCTTCATTCCGAAGGAAGATATGCATGGCGCGGTTACCGGGCAGAAGGTCGTTGTCCATATTGTAAGCTATCCGGAAGGAAGAGCAGCAGCGCAAGGCATGGTGGCCGAAATTCTCGGTCATAAGGATGATCCTGGCGTTGATATTTTGTCCGTCATCCGTAAGCATCAGCTTCCGGAGGCGTTCCCTGATGAAGTGATGGCAGAAGCAGAAGCTGTGCCGGATTCCATAACCGAGGAAGAAATCATCAGTCAGCGACGCCGTGATTTACGGGGCATGAATATCGTCACGAT
>Ga0102589_1004124_pt1 | contig 14067 bp, 14 predicted proteins | sample AraplaMF_Col_mLB_FD_76858 | JGI IMG/M metagenome (GOLD analysis project Ga0102589, IMG submission 76858) | Arabidopsis root microbial communities from the University of North Carolina, USA - plate scrape MF_Col_mLB | ecosystem: Host-associated > Plants > Roots > Endosphere | place: USA... | reverse complement strand
TTGCGACACTTCCAATTGTACCACCTGGATTTAAATTAGAACGAAAATGTATTTTTACAGTAGATAACGCATACTGGGTAATCTATGATTTAGAAAATGGAAGTGACAACAATGTTATATTAATCATTGATGCAGCTTTATTTAACTCATTGAAAAATGCTGGTGTTCGTGAATGTGTTCCTCAAAATTTCATTAATTAAATGGATCAGACCTCAAATAGAATACTTTTTGAAAAAATATACCCCTCGTAGTTTTTTTACGGGGGTATATTTTTATGCTTGAGCCCTTGATGTTGTGATGGTGAATATGCATTAGGAAAATTACTTTGGGCGGCAGGTTGAAATTATTTACGAAGACAGGCACGGTGAAATTATGCAGCGGCATATCGGCGTTCCAAGATGATATACATGATTGGAGAATTGAATGAGGGATCTAGTAGTGGAAAAAGCAGATATCACTGCGGTTACAGCAAAAACGAAACAGCCTTAGCCCGATGGAAGCACGAGCTAAGACTGTTATAGCATTTTATTCTACTGTCTATTTTACGGGGATCAGCTCAGTCATGGATAAAAACAGGACAGAAATGCCCTTCTTTGTTCCATAAGAAATGGAGCTCCTGAAATTAAGCGTATCGCTCGATCAGCGTTTCATACACACTTTTCGGACGAAGTCCGACTAATTTCTCTACCGGCTCGCCGTTATGAAACATAATGACGGTCGGCATGGACATAACGCGGTATTCAGACGCGATGGCAGGGGAGTCGTCACAGTCTACCTTGACTACGTTTACCCGTTCCCCATATTGATAATCCAACTCGTCGAGAATTGGCAGAAGCGCTTTACATGGCGGGCACCACGTTGCTCCGAATTCAACAAGTGTAACCCCTTGCTCGCGAATAGATTCGCGAAATGATTGTTCATTCACTTCGTATATACTCATTGTTATTCCTCCCGGCTCGTTGTTTGTCTTTCCTTCATAATGAAGCGGATGCGCTCTTGCAGATTGGACTTTATAGATTGAAGAAGATGGATTTGCTCATCGATTTCCGCAAGCTTTTGCTCATATATCGGGAGCACTTCTTGGCAGAAGGCTTCTTCATTCTTGAGGACGCATTGCAGAAATCCAGCGATTTGCTCCGTTGTGAGTCCAAGGCTTAAATAAAACTGAATGGTGCGCACTTGTTCTTCCGCAAACGTTGAATATTCGCGGTAGCCATTCGTATGCCTAGCGGGAGTAAGCAATCCCTGCTGCTCATAATAACGCAGCGAGCGAAGGCTAACCCCAGTTCGGGCGGAAAGTTCACCGATTCTCATGATAAAATCTCCTTCTCGAATGATTCCTCATCATTATAAACCCTGACATTAGTGTTAAGGTCAACTACAACTTGATATGATGTGTCAAAATAGTTGTTTCTCCAAGCTAATGGCTATCGTAAATACTAAGTCCCGATTGGTAATATTATTTTCCAAAAACATGATCGGAAGCTACGAAAAGATAGCGTTAATCGAAATCGTCAAGCTTGAAGATGGTAATGGCATTTGCGCAAACACAGCAAAACCTCCAATTCCACATCGTGGGTTGGAGGTTTTTTGTCAGTAACCTATTTAAATAAATTCAGCGTCGTAATAATGATCGGCATGGCAAACACATCGATAAGAAAGGCGCCTACAATGGGAACGATCAGGTACGCTTTGCGGGAAGGACCGAAACGTTCCGTTACCGCAGCCATATTGGCCATTGCATTAGGCGTGGCGCCAAGGCCATGTCCGGTGAACCCGGCGACCATCACGGCGGCGTCATAGTCTTTGCCCAGCAACCTGAACAAAACAAATATCCCGAATAGAACGATAAAGAGGACTTGGATCAGCACGATGGCGAGAATCGGAAGGGCAAGATCCGCCACTTCCCATAACTTGATGCTCATAAGCGCCATGGACAGGAAGATGCCAAGTGTAACATCGCTAACCAGATTGATGCTCTTCATGTCGATGGCATTCGGATTAAATTTGTCCACAATGTTGCGGACGATAACAGCCACGAACATGGCTCCGACATATCCAGGAAGGACAAAGCCTGTCGCTGACGTGAACAGCTCTCCCAAATACGTCCCAATCGCCATACAGAATGTAATGAGCAGCACTTGGATGAAGAAGTAATTTGTCGTTATCGGCTGAACGTATGCTTCTACGCTCGCAGCTTCCTCATTTGTTTCCGTCGGCTTCAGATTGTATTTCGCAATCAGATATTTAACCGTCGGGCCGCCAACCAGACCGCCAGCGATAAGACCGAAGGTAGCTGCCGCGATCCCAATAGACAGTGCAGAGTGGATTCCCAGATCTTCAATGGTTTGTCCAAATGCGCTTGCCGCTCCATGTCCGCCTTCCATCGATACGGCTCCTGCCATCATCCCAATAAGCGGATGAATGTCGAATAACGAGGCGAGGGATACCCCGATTACATTTTGCGCCAAAGCGAGAAAACCGCAGGCAAGCCAGTAAATGACGAGCAGCTTGCCGCCTAACTTGATCAGTTGAAAGCTTGCCCCCAATCCTACCGTGGTGAAGAGCGTGAGCATAAATAGACTTTGGAGCGAAGTATCCAAGGTAATTTCCAATAGACCTGTCGTTTTCAGGATCGTTGCTAGGATAGCAAACAGCAGTCCACCGACAACGGGCGCTGGAATACAAAACTTTTGCAGTACTCCCGATTTTCTGACAAAAAAGGTTCCTAGTACAAGCAGGGCTACAGCCAAAAATATCGTATTCACTTGATTAAGCGCCAGCGTCATCAGTATTCCTCCCCATAAATGTCATGATAGCTTCATTCGTCAAGTATGCTCCCAATTTTATGGTTCTTCCGTTCTCGTCAACAGCCGGATTCACCTCGCAAATGTCAAAAGAAAGCGTTTTCTTATGAGCGGCGACTGTGCGAATAAGGGTACGAACGACCATCGGTGTTAATCCGAAAGGAGAGGGAGCGCTGACTCCCGGCGCAAATGCCGCATTGAGAACGTCGGTACATAGGGTGAGCATGACATAATCTTGTTGTTCCATGAACGTGTGTAAGGATGAAAGGATGTTATCGATCTGTTCATCGTGCATGTCTTCTTCTAGAATGTAGCGGGCACCGAGCTCGTCCGCCTTGTCGAACAATTCTTGTGTATTCCCGAAACGCTGGATGCCAAGCACAAAGTAGCTGCTGCTCTGATCCTGCTCTACTATTTGGCGGAACATCGTTCCTGATGATGGCTGAGTGTCGTAGGGGCGTAGGTCGAAATGGGCGTCAATGTTGATAATTCCTAGCGAAGCATCTGATCCGATATGCTGCCGGACACCTAAATAATGTCCATATAGCGTCTCATGTCCTCCGCCTAAAATAATGGGAGTAGCAGATTTGGCAAAGAGATCAGAGACGGCACAGCCCAATGCTGCCTGGGCTTCTTCAAGCTTGTCATTGGAACAAGTCACATTCCCCGCATCGACAAGGCGATGACCCTCCGCTGTTCTCCAGGGGAGGCTTGCGAGCGCTTGCCTGATCGCATTTGGAGCGTTCGCTGCACCTAATCTCCCTTGATTGCGCCGAACGCCTTCTTCGCATTCAAAACCGATGATGGCGCAAGTGTTTGGAGAAAAGGTTTCCCATGGTGCATCCAGCTCCATCCGCTCCATAATTTGATGGTAGCGGAAGCTGCTTCTTCTCTCTGCATGATCCGTTCGGCCGATCCATACATCGGCTCCAATAGGTTTTCGCAATGACCCCACCCTTTCTCGTATTCTGTTGTTTCATTATATGATGACATTCTTATAATTTTAAATATATAATACAAATATATTAATAGCTTTTAACTATAAATAGAGAAAGGAAGATCGTTCTGGATATCAAACAACTCCATTATTTTGTGACGGTTGCCGATCAGTTGAGCTATTCCAGAGCCGCGCAAAAACTGCATATATCACAGCCCTCTTTAAGCAACGCCATTAAAAATTTGGAGCATGAGGTCGGATCGCCGTTGTTCGAACGAAGCACGAGAAAAATCGAACTGACGGACGCAGGCAGCGTTTTGTATGAGAAGTCGATTCGGCTGCTCTCCCAAATGAACATTTTGAAAAAAGAGATGGAGGAAGTAAAGCTGAGCGGAAGAGGGGAACTCGTGATTGGCATGATCGAGTCCGTGCGGCAATGGGTGCCCCAAGTGATCCGTGAATATCACAGCCGCTTTCCTTCGATGCATATTAAGCTGTTCGAGGTGCTGAGCAGGAAGGCGGTGGTCGATTCCTTGCGGAAATACCATACCCACCTCGTCATTACGAACCAGTGCATCCATGAAGACGATATTGAATCGCTCCCTTTGTATAAGGAAAAGTTAGTCCTAGTGCTGCATCGGGAACACGCTTTAGCCCAGAAGGATTCCATTACATTCAAAGAATTGGAGAGAGAACCCTTCATTATTAGCATGGAAGGATTTCAGACGAGAGAAGATATTTTGAGAGCCTTTGCGCTTGAACAAGCATCACCGAACATCAAATTCGAAATCGAGCGGTTCGAGACCGCTTTGACATTAGTAAGAGAAAATCTTGGGCTTGCGATTATTCCAGAAAACTATTTGGTTGAACCGAAGGATGAATCGATTGTCCGCAAAACGTTGGATTCACCAGCGCTGGAACGTACAGTCTATTTAATGGTTATGAAAAACCGGTATTTGGCACCTGCGGTTCAATGCTTTTTGGAAGAGATCCAACGCAACTTTGCGCCGGGGAAAAAAGCAACGGATATTATAGATGAGGGATAAGGTAGAGACACTTTAACCTGCTTATTGGCAGAGGAGATGTCTCTTTATGTATCAACGTTTTGTTTCGTTCAATAAAATCGGCAGCCTAGGAAGATAAATAAGCCCTAGACTGCCGTTGGTGCAGCAGACTATCATTTCCTTATCTCAAAAGAACCTATTATTTAGAGCTATTGTCTGATAATAAGAATGTCTCTAGGAGGTATTCCAGTGCTTTGAATTTTAGCAATTTCCGCATTAGTAAGATTGCGCCCTACCAAAATGAATGAAGATGTGACGTTGTTGAAATTGAAATTGCCCAAGTTAGCTACATTTTGACTGCCACGGAACACCCGGAATGACCCCTGAAAGTTAATTCTCGAAAACAGTACAAGTGTTACTTCATTTCTTTGCACAACATTTCTGAGTCGGAAACTTGAAAGCACATTGTCAAATCGAAACGCTCCAAGATCACGAACCGCAACCCCTCCGCGTCTGAAGAGGATCCGCCGACCAGTAAAATTGATACCTGACCAAAGCGCAAGACGTAAATCTCTGTTTGCCAACTATATCACTCCTTTTTTTAAGGATGGTATAGTGTATTGCAGTTCTTTAAGAATGGTATAGATAAATTGAGCAAGGTAATAGATTGATTTTAATAATACACGATATAGGTTAGTTTGATCTTTTCTGGAAACTGGCTGTGAATGAACGGCAGCAAACAGACAACACGCCGATATCTTGGTCTATCATAAGATTGTTCGAATAGACTTATGATATTCAATCGCTTGGACAAATAATAGAAGGGAGTGACGGATGAATGATTGAAAAAGGAATATCAAGGGTGATGATACTATACTTGTGCTTCTGTTGAGCTTTTCGTTAGGTATAAACGTAGGAGGGTTCTCATTTATTGCAGAAGCTGCCGCAAGCAGTGCGACGTTCAATTGCACGAAGTATGGTGTGACCACCATAGTACCCGTCGGCACGACGCTGCCTGCTGGCTGGATCATTGCGCTGAAAAACGGCGACATGTTAACTGCCCAGTGCTTGATCGGGGGAGCGACAGGCGTGACGACCGTCGCGATGCTTGGTAGCGCGATTCCGAGCGGCTGGGTGGTTATCAACCAAACAAGTACTTCGCTTACCCTTCAAAATACGAACGGAGCTAGTTACGGCGTAACATACACGGTCGTACCCATCTCGCCGCTGCCAGCTGGCTGGGCGATGATAAACAGAACGGACAGCACGGTGTGGATCAGAAACCTAAATGGAGCACCAACAGGCGCGCAGGTCACCGTTCTGATCGGTACTCCATTACCGAATGGCTGGGTGATTGTCAATACAATAGGTTCAACCATGACCATTAAGTACGTGATAGGAGCAAGCTTCGGAGAGACCACTACGATCTTACCCATCTCGCCGCTCCCATCTGGTTGGGCGGTCATTAACAAAACAGATACTATAGTTTGGATTAAGAACCTGAACGGTGCCAGCTTGGGTACGACGGTGGACGTCCTTCCGGGCTTCCCTATACCAGCGGGCTGGACAGTAATAGGGACAGTAGGCACTGTGGTGAAGATTAAATACACAGGGTAATTCCAGAGCAATCGCTAGGGCTTCGGCAACATTGGAGGCATCATCCAGCATTTTGGTCTGCCGGTAGGTAACACAGCGTCTGTGGATCCGAACGTCTGTAGAAGGTTCCTACGCAGTTGGTCCCGCCGGCGGCAGGTGGAGCCCTGCGACTTTGTCGCTTTAAGCTTCTAAGATCCGTGGATACAAGAACATGAAATGAAATCCTTCTAAACTATGTATATTATCTGAGGAGAAATTTAAAGATGGATAAATCAAATGTAAAAGTAGAGTTCAGTATATGGAGATAAATTTGATCTCCATATAATCACAAACACGATACTCGCCATTAACGGTTGTATGCTGTTGGCGGTTGAGCTTATATTGAAAATACCGAAAAGTCGATACTCTCAAGTAATGTGAAAGCCAAGGAAAATTCCCCGATCTGATGGAGGCGAAACGATGGCTGTACACCACTTTCAACCCAAGCATTACTATAACACCTTAGGGGCGCACGAGCCCGTACTTAAAATTGCCGACGGCGATTCCGTCGTGACATCCACAGTAGATGCCAGAGGCTGGGACTACCGAGGGGAAAGCGTGGCCGGGCGCGGCAATCCGATGACGGGACCATTCTATGTGGAAGGGGCGCTCTTCCATCTTGGGGACGGGCATGCCGTTCAAGGCTGTGGGGAAATTGTAGGCACCGGCTTGGAAATATCGCTCGATGTCCGTTTCACTGTTCAGGTATTGAAGGGGAAAACGATCGGTTGGCCCCGAGGCGAATCGGACACGCATTGGTTTTTGCATCGGCAACGCCAGGCCGCTTGAGCAAGCGCTGCAGCATGCAACGACAGAAATGCTGGCTATACTGACGAAAGACTACGGCCTGACTGCCTCGGAAGCAAGCCTGCTCCTGGGCCAGGCTGTGGAATACGAGGTGGCCAATGTGTTCAACCCCGCCTACAGCGTCGTTTGTAAAGTTCCAAAAGCCGTGCTCTCCATGCTATAAAAGAACTATTTATCTGATAAAATGGCGATCACTCTACGGTATAGATCCGGGAGTGATCGCCATTTTGCTCGTGTATAGCCAGTGTATTATATTCTCGTATCAAATTCAGCATTGTTAATATCCGCTTTACCAAGGAAATCACCGGTTTATGTCCCCTCTATATATGGAATGAATAACAATAGATTATGGTTTCCAATGATGTATGGCTTCTATGTTATCCGTAAATGTGAACATTGAACAACGTATTCATTAATACAATGATGAATAGATACTCAGTTTTTTTGTAAGCGCTTAACTATTTATATTGAATAATTTTACAAAATACATCCAAAAGTCTGGAGGTGGCTTTGCATGAAGTTATTGGCCGCTGTAAGCGTTCCGAGCGTCAGACGTCACAAGAAAAAACGCTGGCTGCGTGTTACCGGAATTATTGTATTGGTATTCGTTCTTTTGATTGCATGTGCAGGGGGATACGTATATTGGTTCGTGAATAAAAGTCTGCCTGTCGTTCAGGGGAAACTCAACATTACTGGACTGGAAAAGGAAGTAACGGTATGGAGGGATGCTTCCGGTGTTCCGCATATCGAGGCGCAAAACGAACATGATCTATACTTGGCCCAAGGCTATGTAACGGCGCAGGATCGCATGTTCCAAATGGATTTGAGCCGCAGGCAGGCTTCCGGGCAGCTTAGTGAAGTGGTGGGGGCTAAGGCAATCGACCGCGATAAATTTTTCCGGGCGTTTAGTTTGCGGCGGGCGGCAGAGGTTTCTCTTGGCGCTTACTCAAAAGAGTCCCGACAGGTGCTGCAATGGTATGCGGATGGCGTCAACAAGTACATCAAACATGCTAAAGACGCCAGTTCACTACCGGTCGAATTTGCGATTCTGGGGTATGAACCCGAGGAATGGCAGCCTGTGGACTCCTTGACGATCGGCAAATACATGGCCTATGATCTGGCAGGCAACTGGGAGGGGCAGGCTTTTAGGTACGCAATGGCGCAGAAGCTGTCCACCGAGAAATTTCAGTCGCTTATGCCAACCTATCCGAAGGATGGGGCAATGATCATTCAAGCGTTAAAAGAACAACCGGTCGATCTGACAGCGCTGGCAGCTACCGCGGTTCCGCGGGATCCATTTAACGGAAGCAACAACTGGGTCGTATCTGGAGAGAAATCGGCATCCGGCAAGCCAATGCTGGCCAATGACCCACATCTGGGTCTAAGTACGCCGTCCATCTGGTATGAGGCACATCTCTCGGCACCGGAGCTGAACGTGAGCGGAGTGATTTTTGCGGGCGTTCCAGGGATCATTCTCGGGCATAACGACACGATAGCCTGGGGGGTGACGAATCTGAGTCCGGACGTACAGGATCTCTATATTGAAAAAAGAAACCCGGACAATCCGCATCAGTTCGAATATATGGGCAAATGGGAAGATGCCAAGGTTTATCAAGAGGAAATTAAGGTGAAAGGCGAGGCTCCGGTGCCGTATGAAGTTGTCGTGACCCGGCATGGCCCGATTATCTCTGAATTCGCACATGATCAGCGGCAGGAAACAGCGCTTGCGATGAAATGGATCGCCTTGGATGCAACAACCGAGCTCGAAGCGGTTCAGATGTTCGCGAAAGCGCAGAACTGGGAGGAATTCAAGCAGGCGTTGACACATTTTGAATCACCTGCTCAAAATTTTGTTTTTGCTTCTACGGACGGCACAATTGCCTACCGTGGGAACGGTCTGATTCCGATCCGCAAAAAAGGCGACGGTTCGGTTCCGGTACCAGGCTGGACGGATGAATATGAGTGGACGGGATATATCCCGTGGGATGAACTGCCCACAACCGTGAACCCAAAGGAAGGGTATATCGCTACGGCGAACAATAAAGTGATCGGCGACAGCTATCCGTATCATCTAACGGACGTCTGGTCCCAGCCATACCGTGAAGCGCGTATCCAACAGGTGCTGTCTACCAAGGATAAGCTAACCGTAGAGGATATGAAAAAACTTCAATTTGACCGCCATAACCTTCAGGCAGAAGAGTTTGTTGATGAGTTGATTGCCAAGATCAAAGACTCGCCGGATTTGCGGCAAATCGACCGCGACGTGCTTTCGCTTTTACAAGGCTGGAATAAAGTGAATGATCCGGATCAGGCTGCGCCGCTTGGCTTTGAGCTGTGGATGCAGGGTTTTGATGATGTGCTATTCAAATCCGAAATCAACGCTGATTTGATGGAGCTGTTTAACAATAAATCGGTCGTTAAGGATGAAATGCTCCGCCGAGCGCTTCAAGGCGAGCGGGAGCCATGGATAGACGAAAAAGGCGGAATCGAAAAGGTGGCGCTGCAGGCATTCCAGCTGGCTGTAGATCAGGCTGCTTCACTGCAGGGCAAACATCCGGACAAATGGCAGTGGGGCAAGTTCCATCAGGTTGATTTTGCTCATCCTCTTGGCGCTGTGAAGCCGTTGGATCTGTTTTTTAATGCCAAGTCTGTTCCGATGGGCGGCGGCCGTATCACCGTCGGGGCTGCAGGTTGGGATGCGGAGAGCGGCGAAGTCACCCATGGGGCACCGTGGCGAACGGTCATCGATATGTCCAATCCGACCCGTTCGATGAATGTGGTGGGGCCCGGCCAATCCGGACATGTGCTGAGCAAGTGGTACCATGACCAGGTGGATGATTGGTCGACCGGACAATACCACGTCACGAGTATCGAACCGAATGAATACCGAAAGGCAGGAAATGAACTGAAATTAGTGCCGGAATGAGAAGGAAAATGTGATAGATCGTCCACTTTTTTTACTTTGAAGCAGCCTCATGCGGGCTGCTTTTTCTACGTAAAATGCCGATTCCTCTCCCCAATACAGCCTTTTCTAAATAATATGATAGGGTCATTTTCATTTTCCTAAAATTACTCTTGAGAACCATTCTGAGTGAAGCGCCAGTATATATTTTCATTTCTCGCCAACAGTTTCTCTTCAATCATATTTCGTCTAATTGTACAAAAATCATCAAAATAATCTGCAATAATGATATTTACTTCTTTCTCTGTATACATTTCTTTACTTTCAAATGATTTTATTATTTCTTCTAAAATAATTCGCTTTTTCTTGCGTTGTGTAGGAACAGATTTTAATTTTCCATATTCAAAAAATGAATCTAGTACTTTTTGTCGGTAATCTTCATCCCGCTGTGCCTGTAGTGTTGCCTCGTCTGATTCTTCTTTAATTATGTCTATTATGCTTGTATTAAAAATATCATGGCAAAGTGAAAACATCGTATAATACTGGCTCTTGTATGAGACGACCGCACCGGCATCTGTTAGCTTTTTTAAATGAAAAGAAATTGTAGGGGCCGTCAATCCAAGCCGTTCAGCCAAACGTTCAACATACATATCTTCAATCGCGAGCGATTTTAGTATTTGAAGTCTTGATTTATCTGCAAGGCATTTAAATAGTTTGATAGCTTGCATCTCCGTCACTTTATCTCACCCCAAATTTTTGTAAACATATTTCGAATTTCATCTGACGTTTCAAGTTTAATTCTTTCTATATGCATTCTTTCTGAATCTTCATGTTGATTCGCGATGTTGTATGCTTCCTTCCAGTTGGCTGGTATTTGCTCTACTTTCATGAAAAAGAATTGTTGAATGCCGACCGAATCGTCTTTTGCTGATTTTACTGCAACGGCTAATATAGTTTTAAAAATTTCGTATACACTTACTCGAATCTTCTCAAAGTTAGCTTCATCAGAACGCTCATCAGCAAATAATTCATTCATGCGTTTTTTACAGTCAGCGATTTTTTCTTCAAAAAATGAGAACATCGCTTGTTTTTTATTTTCGGTCATTTTTAACATCTCCCTTTTCAATAAGCTCTATTTGTCCACGTCCAACAAAATCTAAATGAATAGAGGCTTTATTTTGTCCTCCGAACATATGGTTGGCACCAATTGCAATATGAAATGTGTTGATCATCTTTTCATCGAGAATCGTATAGCCACATAAATCTGTAATATTTGGATTCATACCAAAGCCTAATTCACATACCACGGTATTCTCTGGAGTTAGCGTCCCGAGAAAAGGATTCAATTTCTCATCATTGCTGTAAACTACCTTTCCACCTTCAATAGATAAAATTACATTCTCGAATATACCAGAATCTTTTATGTACAGCCTCTCAAAAAATACGGTTCCTTCTGTTTTTGTTTCAATGGGGGCGATATAAATCTCTCCACAAGGCCAATCACCATCACCAGCATCTATGTGCCATTCTCTTCCTGAAAGATCAAATCGTAAAATGCAATCTTCCCCTGTTTGTAATGTGAGACCGTTAGCGGTACTCAACCGTTCTTTTTCTCTCAAGCATGAGTTTTGCAATATATCGTAATCGATATCATAGGCTCTCGTTATACGCTCTATATAATCGGATGGATCCAATCCAGACTCTATTGCGTTAGCTTCTGTGGGTACTCTTATTTGTGTAAACCTTTTGCATTTTATAAGACTAGAAAAAAGCTGCCCTATATACTTACGATACAAGTTAAATTTAGACTCTTCCATTTCGTTATCGAGAACAACTGGTTGATAGGTAAAAACATCTAAGATAGCGTCAAAATTTGATAAAAAGGAAAAATAGCGGTCATCAAAAGCTTTTTCGTTTGCAACGCTGAAAATATCAAAATTCATGGATCTTGATTGTTGTAATAGAAATGGCGTAGCACCTATAGCTGAAATAGCTCTTAGGTAGTTGTTTGCTATTGATTTATGTGTATCTTCCCCCCAAAAATGTACGAGAATCAACTCACCCTCAGTGACACCACTAGCCTTCACTATTTTTTTTATGATTTCAATATCCATAATCTTCAACCTCCTTTTTTATAATTATATGTATATCATATTAAAAAAACAATTCTATTTAGATATATATGAAATTAAATTTAATGGGTAGTGTCAATAATTAATTTTGTGCAGTGCGGCCGGGCAAGGTCGTTCAATTCTAGTGGGTGGGAATCCCATCAGGACAAAGCCTAACCAGCAATCCTGTAGCTAGTTCTTGAAGGCTAGGCGGTAACGAATAGCTTTAAGCGTAGAACGGCATGATAGCGGGCCGAAAGTGAAAGCTGAAGTGATTGAGCCTCGAAAGTACGTGTCTCTTTTTTGCACATGAAAAAAACCGGCCTCGCGGCCGGCAGGAGTCTATCGGAAAAGGTACTCAGGCTCTCAGATGGACATCTTCTGCAAATGCGCTTCGAGCCGGTCAAGATTTTCCTTGGTGTGTAAAGATGCGATTTCCTTGATAGCGTTGAATACGGCTTCATCCTCGAAAAGCTGGCGCATAGTTAGTCTGGTTGTGCCGCCAAGATCCTCAAAGGTTGCCGTGAGTTGAAAATGGGGGTCATATAGGTACCGCAGCACGATCCGTTCTGGCCCGATTTCAACAAATTCGCTTTTATTGGGATAATCGACTCCGTTCGGTCCGTGCATCACAAACTCCCATGTCCCTCCCGGCCGTAAATCAAATTCGTGAAAAGTGTTCGTAAACCCGTTCGGACCCCACCACTGTGCCAAATGCTCGGGTTTTGTCCAGGCTTCGTAAACGAGAGCAGGGGATGCATTTATCACCCTCATTGTTACCAATTCGTATTCTTCCGCTGCGTTGATATCGCTATTTGCTGCATGGCTTTCTGTCATGCCCGACCCTCCCACGCCTTAAGTTCTCAGATGGACATCTTCTGCAACTGTGCTTCGAGCCGGTCAAGATTTTCCTCGTTGGCTGGAGATGCAATTTTCTTGATGGCGTTGAATACGGCAGCGTTCTCGAAAAGCTGGCTCCAAGTTAGTCTGGTTGTACCGCCTAGATCCTCGAAGGTTGCTGTGAGTTGATAATGGGGTTCACATACGTGCCGCAGCACGATCCGTTCTGGCCCGATTTCGACAAATTCGCTTTTATTGGGATAATCGACTCCGTTCGGTCCATGCATCACAAACTCCCATGTCCCTCCTGGCCGTAAATCAAATTCATGAAAAGTGTTCGTAAACCCGTTCGGACCCCACCACTGTGCCAAATGCTCGGGTTTTGTCCAGGCTTCGTAAACGAGAGCAGGGGATGCATTTATCACCCTCGTTGTTACCAATTCGTATTCTTCCGCTGAGCTGTTTTCGCTATTTTCCGCATGGTTTTCTGTCATGCCCATTCCTCCTTTTCATAGTAAAATAGGTTAGTCGATCTCCAGCTGCACACCCAGCTTATCCATCATCTCCTTGGTGCCGTGCTCGCGCTGAGCCGGCGTATCGTGGCCATCGAGAAAGACGCCTTGCTCGGTGAAAATCAGCTTTGTGCCTTCTCCCTCTGGCTTGAACTCGACGGTCGTTGCGGAAACGGAAATTCGCGTCTCGCCCATATCCAACGTATAGGTGTACACGATGCGTTCGTCCTGCACAATATCGTGGTACTGGGCATTGAAGGTAAACACCGCTCCACCGGGAGGCCCTCCTTGAGTGCGTTCTCCACCGCCGACACGGAAGTCAAACTCATCTGCTTTCGAAAACCATTGCTCTTTCATGTGAGGATTCGCCCAGTAGGCAAAAACATTTGCTGGCGAAGCTTTGTACACTCGCTCAACGACGAAAGTGTGATGAATGGAAGATCGTTCGTTCATGATTTTCAGCTCCCTTGATTCGATTCGTCGGTATTCTTGTCGAGGAGGTCGCCCAGCTG
>Ga0102589_1004121_pt1 | contig 14075 bp, 13 predicted proteins | sample AraplaMF_Col_mLB_FD_76858 | JGI IMG/M metagenome (GOLD analysis project Ga0102589, IMG submission 76858) | Arabidopsis root microbial communities from the University of North Carolina, USA - plate scrape MF_Col_mLB | ecosystem: Host-associated > Plants > Roots > Endosphere | place: USA... | reverse complement strand
ATCAAAATTGAGGCTTAGCGATAGCGTCAGTATACAACGAGGTGAAGGCCCGGCATGTGTGCGGTAGCTGAACTCGCAAAACCCGCAGCGCGGCGAGGCCCGCAAGTTTCCCAAAACGTCAACTACGGATTCATAGCATTCTGGTGATTAACATATCCGGCAAAGGTTTTCCTGGTTTGTTGGCCGGAATTCGAACGTTTGCATGACGATTGTCTGAACCAACAGTTTGCCCTCGGCAAATGGTACGGCGACAAATTCATTCGAGATCACCCACGGTACGCAAGTGGTACTGACCGAGCCCGGCCCGGAAATCGGCGCTCGCCTTGGCGCCCTCGGTTTGGACGGCATCACCCGATAGATGGGGCTCCGTCGCACGGATGAAAACCTCGCCGCTTAATAGCGGTCATGCCGATCGAGGGTCATCGCGGCAGTCTCGATCGGCAGGTCCTAGAATTATTCACGCAGTATTCTTCAGTGCATACCAATGAATGGGTGAGCACGGCGGGGCGCTTGACTCGCGGTGACCGTCAGCCGTTTTGGTTAATTCTCTCGTAGAGAGCATCGATCCGCCCATTTGCCTCGTCAAGGTCGGACTGAAAGGCGATTGAGGGGGACGGAAAGATAACCGAATCTGCGTCAACCGGTATATCGTAGTACCCTTCGAGGGTCGCAGTGGTAATGAAAATCCTTGACGTTCCGTCGTTTGTCAGGGCGAAGGAAAATTTGTATTTGCTGTCCTCAGCCACTTCGGCGGTTCCGTCGAAATTCATCGGATGATCTTCGTCCGGCTCGTCGTTCTGATCGATCGGGATTCCAGTGTACACTTGTCGCATGTCCTTTACCGTAACCTTGGAAAGGTCCTCAGCGAATTCTATCTTCAGAGTATATGGCATCTTCAGCCTCCCGTGCTTTCAGCCTCGCCTACTCATTGCTTAGTCGACCATTGCGATGTGCCATCTTGAGGGTGATCGCATAGGAACTCGGCGAGCGCTTGCCCGGCAACTGTGCGTCTAGGATGAGTGAGCGCGCATCGGCGAAGCCTGTCGAAATTTCAAGGATCTGCGTGGTCGCGGTAATCCGCCACATTTGATAGCCACCACCATCAAAGCCGCACCCTTGGGCGGCTTCAGCGTTGGGTCCGATCACGATGAATATCCGGTTGGAATCGAGCCTGTAACAATGTCCCTCGAAGGCATAGCCGTAGGTCAAGACTGTCGAAGCTGTGACGCCAGCTGGCGCCTCAAGCTTCAACTGAAGCCTTGCGACTTTCGAACCGACATCAATATGAGCTGCACCTTTGGCATCGTTGAGATCAACGCCGTACAGAATGATCTCGTCTGGAACGTAAACGGGGCCCGACGGAGCCGGAACGGTACCTTCTGTCATCTTTATCCCTCCATATGATCAAAAAATTTCGCGCCAGCGCATGCATTCTTCAAACTGGCCGACGTATTCAGTCCCGCGCCCTCGGTGAACCGCTTCGATAAGCGCCTCCGCCGCACTCTCGAAAGTCACGGTATCCGGCTCCAGGTAACGCCATGATCGCATCAACGCCTCGCCGACGATGTCACGAGCCTCCTGCAAGGCAGATTTCAAGGCGAAGTGACTGAGATCGTCCGATTTCCTGGCCGGCCGCAGTCCCGCTTCGATCAGCTGGGGCGCCAGCTGCTGCCTGAGATTGCTGAACCTGCGGGGGTCTATCCGTGACAGGCCTCGCTCGAAAAGAAGCGTCTGGTAGACTTCGATGAGGCAATCGAAGAGCCCGGCGGCAAAAGGTTTCGACTGGTCATGAACCTCATCGCTGACATCGCTGAGGCGCAGCGAATTGTTGAGCGACCTCAGCTGCTTTTCATTGCTGAGTTCGGCAAACCGGTCGAGTTCGTTGTGGAGAAGAAGGTCGCCCCCGGTGCGCCTCAAGACCCGGTCGATAGCGGTGTCAAACTGCAGCAGCCCAAGCAGAGATATGAAGTCGGCAATCGCCTCGTGATAGGAAAAGAAATCGCTCCCGCGTCCGTCGCCTTCGAGAACGCCGAGTTCGCTCAGAAGAATGAGATGCCCCATCTCGTGGGCGACCGCATCGAAGTTGAGGGCAAAGCAGGAGGTCGGGCTTTCCGGTTCCTCTTCGCCCATCTCCAGGAAGCCAAAGCCGGATTGTGCGTTTTCCCAATGCGCAATTCTTGGAATGATCTCCAACCGCCCGAGCGTCGGCGCAAAGAACCAGGGTATCGCGTGGCCGGCATAGCTTTCGCAGACATCGAGAACACGTCGGGCACATGCATAGCAATGCGTCGAGAGGAAATCGGGCGAGCCCGGCCCGATATGGTCGAAATGTCCGTCGGGCCCGGGTTCGACCGGCGGCCGCGAAAGGCCGGGATAGGGCGGAATATCGGGCGCGAAATAAGGCACCTTCGGCTCTATCGGATTGACCACGTACATCCGCCCGTCCGATGGGCCGGCAATGATGGGGCCGGCCGACGTGCCGATCCAGACGACCTCGGGCTTCTCGTAGCCGGGTATATAGGGAGGTTGGGGAAAGACGAGGAAACGGGTTCCCAGCGGCCGCTCAAAAGCTGCCTCACCCCCTGAACTCTTCGGGTTGAAGATGGCATCCAAGGCTGCCTCCACTGCGTTTCGCCCTGCAGCAAGCAACGGTGCGAAGTGTATCAGAAATGGTTAAATCCAGGCAACAGATTCTCAAGTAGATTGCAGGCTTTCATGTCGCATGCAAAAGATTCCGTCAATTCGAATGCAGGATGTTCCGGTTGAATGTCGGTCGTTGTCCTTTTGTCTGACAGTAATCTCAGTGCCGTTATGGCATCGGATCGCTTTTGGCTGATGGCGCCGGTTTTCAGCCAGGCTTTCAAAGCCGCCAATTGATCACTGCGGTTAAATCCGGCTTCCACGATTGCAAGCAGCAACGGATAGGTGCGGTCCCGGAAATGAAGGGAACCGGCGGCCTCCTCAAGCTGCCCTCTGAGTTCCATGTCTATGACGCCGGCGCGCTCAGCCTTTCTGAGCGTCATCCTGACATCGATCAGCGGATCACCAAGGCGTGCCGATCCGAATTCGGCCGGCGCCATGGGAACAGCGACATCGGCGTCGTCGGCAAGCGGAAAGCGGCGATACCATCGGTAGATCAGACCATGGCCGACCATGCCCTCGCTTGAGAGTTCTGCGGCACGCAATGCGCCCATGCTGGAAGCGCCGTGGACCTCGACACCCCTGGAAAGTGCAAAAAGTATCTCCTGATGGCGTACGCCCGGCGCCTCGGCAAAGACGCCGTCGATCAGGAGAATGGCGCGCGGGGCGTGCTCGGCCATAGCGCGCAGGACATCGCCGCGGCCGGCGGGTGGCAGGTAGATCGCATCGAGATATCCCTGCGCTTCGCGCACCGGCACTGTAGGGCCCAGGAAGATCACGATGTCGCTACGCATCCTGCTGCTCCGGATTGGTCACAAGCGGCGGCGTGACGAGCCTGACGACGTGAACAGGAATGCTTTCGTCCGAATGAAGCACGATGACGATCGCAGCTTTGGCGCCCGCAAGTTCGAGTGCCCACATCACCTGCTTCAGAGCCTGGCCCTTGCCGATGCTGTCGGCCTGGAACGCCTTGCGGCCTCTCGCACGAAGCAGGTGACGCCAGTCAGCGAGCTGGCTGTCGTCGTGGAACCGGTAGAGGTCGGCGCTGATGTCCTCTCTTGCAGCCGAGATGACACCAAGTCTGGATTGACACGCCTCCAGCAGCGCTGACGTCAGGGCCGCCTCATGCGTCAGCCCACAGGCGAACCCTTCTCCTGGCAAGGGTGCGAACGGCATCCTGGAGCCATCCTCCATGACATGACACCAATAGACCGGTAATTCGTGAGCGGCCGGGATCTTCCATATGCCGACAAGGAAACCAGCGCGCGAAAGTGTCTCGATGATACGGCTTGCGCCACCCGCGGGGATCGAGCCGAGGTCCATCTGAAACCGGTCGAAAAAATGCGGCATCTTCATTGCCTGGCATCGGGCGTGGCGCTCAAGGCATTCGAGGCCTGCGTGGACGACGGCACTTTCGACACTGGTTCCGGCCGCAAGGCCGGTCGTATCCCTCGGCATGAATGGGGGGTGAGGGGAGGCAAAAGTGTAGACGGTATCGACGAGACCGAGCGGCACTGGAATTGTCCGGCCGGAAATCAGATCGCGGCCATTGATCCAGTCGATCGGGATATCCGGCTTGGCGCCGAGATGCGCGAAGTGTCCCGCGGGGTCTAGCTCGGCGAACGTCCCTTCGAAAACGCGCTCGCGGGCAATCCTTTCTGACGCCCAGCCCTCCAGCGTTTCCATCAGGCCCGAGATTGCAGCCTGCGCCTGCGTCAGGCCCTTGCCCTGGCTGACGACAACCGAAAGGGATCGCGGCCTGACGACCTGTACGACGGGAATGCCAATCCAGTCGAGGCCGGTGACGGATCCGATGCGGGTGATGCCGTAATCAGTTTTCCGTTCGAGAATACGGCGGACCGTCTCCTCGGGATCGAAGGAGGATGCGCTCATTTCGTCCGCCAGTAGCCATGACGTCGTCTCACGCACGGCGTCGTCTCCCGTTAGCCAGCTATCAAATTCTCAAGATCGGCATTCGCACGAAGTCCTAGCCAGCGGGCCTTCTGCCCGTCAGCGATGCGAATTGCCTTTTTCAAATCGATCTTCACCTGTGCCGTGTCGCCACCCAGCCGCTGCTGAAGGCCCGCGCGCCGCCGATGGAGTTCGGCGAGCCAGAAGAGCTGCCCGCTGGTTCGCGCAGCAGCAATTGCGGCCTCGACCACGTCCAGGGCGGCGGCTAGTTCGCCGAGCGTTTCCAAGACTTCGGCATGCATGTCACTGTGGATCGAAAGATTATCGTCCGTGCCCCGTTCTTGCTGGAGCGCCAGGCCGTCCCTGAACTGCTTTTCGCCACGTTGCCCTGACGTGGACATCAGCTCGGCCCAGCCTCGATACATGTTGGCGCGTGCCTGGCTCGCTTGCAGGCCGTGACGGTCTGCCAGCGAGGCCATCTGTTCTCCCAGCGCCTCAACATCCTTGAACCGGTCCTGGCACTTTCTGAGAACCATGGCGTAGTAAAGGGCGTGAACCATGGTGCCCGGGTGATCGGCCGCCTTGGCCCAGTCGAGACAAAGATCAATTGCCTCCTCGCTTTTCTTGGAGTGGCCGAGAAGCAGATGGGAGAGGGCGCTCTCGCCCAGACCGCAGACCCTTGAATCATGACCACCGAAGAAAGCTCGGTTTCTCACTGCACGTTTGGCATCGTATAGTTTGAGCCCCTTCGCGACGCAGTCGAGGCAAAATTCGTGCTCGCCGGCATGAAAGCTCGTCGCCCAGCCGCAATGGAACGACTGGAGGCGTGTCTCTTCGTCGTCAGCGCTTTCCATGTCGGCGACGAGCACTCTTGCTCGGCTTTGCTGCGACGAGACGTTGGGGGCGGTAAACCACCACCCCCAGTAAATGGGAAAGTGCTCCATGCGCATTTCCGGCGGCTGCTTTCGCAAGACCTGCATTGCGCGGGAATAGACGGCTTGCGCTCCTGTCGAACCCTCTCCCTCAAGCGCGGTGGTAACAACGCCTTCGACTTCCATGAGGCGCAGCATCAGTTCAGTCCGTCGCTGGCTCGGACGCGTCAGTTGTTTCAGTTGTGTTGCACAGAGCTCCATGGAAATTCTCGCTTCGCTCATGGCAGAGCGCGAAACGCTTGCCTCCGCAGCGGCGATGGCAAATCTCGCAGCACCTTCGTGCAGGCCCGCTTCGGCGCATTGCCAGGCGGCAATCGCTGGCGGCATCCCTGCAGTGTCCCCGGAACGCAGTCGCTCGGCGATCAGCAGATGAATACGACGCCGGTCAGCCTTGAGGAGTGTGCCATATGTTGCCTCCTGCATCAGGACGTGCCTGAAGCGATAGACGTCGTTATCGCTGTGCGACGGTTCGACAATCCCGTGAGCAGTGAGCCGGTTGACGTCTATTTCTATTGTCTGGCGGGGAATGTCCGCCAGGAGATGGGCGAGCAGGGACAAACTGAATTCACGCCCGATGACACTTGCGATCTGAGCAGTCAGCCTTGCTGAGCCACATTCGGCGAGACGGGCCGACAACAGGTCGTTGAGGGAGGCAACGCCCCCCTCGGTTAACTGCCTTTTCCATTCGAATGGGCCTTCCCCTTCGGCATGCCTGGTCTTGAAATAGCGGGCAAGTTGCTCGCCATAGAGGGGCATGCCGTCTGACTGCTCAAGAATGAAATCCGAAAGTCCCGGCGGCGGCTGTTCGTCCCAGATTGAGGCGACGAGTTCACGGACCGGATCCGCTGCAAGCCCACCGAGCGCGATGTCGTGCGCACCGGATGTGGCATGGTTGGGTCGAGCCGTCTGGACAACAAGGATCGGAAGCCGTCCTGCCTCTTCGCGCAAGTGCTCCAGGAGCGTCAATGTCATGTCGTCGGCCCAGTGAATGTCCTCGATAATGATCAGCGATGGAAAAGCTGGAGCATTGGATGTCAGGACATGGGCAGCGGCCGCGATCACGGCTTGCCTGAAGACCTGTCCGGAAAGATCGGACACCCGCAGATTGCCCGGAAGCGCAGTCGTTGGGTTGGTCAGGAATTGACCGAGCGGTTCCAACAGGCGGGCATCGACCTTCCTACCCGAATTTCCGAGCGCATTGACTAGATCGGCGAGCCGGGTGTCTCCGGTGGAGAGGTCCTTGCCCAGTATCCTCTCGATGAAGGCCATCAACGGATAAAGAGGCTGTCCCTCAAGCCGGCGGCCACACTGGAGGATCGCCAGGTCTTCCGGGCGAGGGGAGGCCCGACTGACAAGTTCGTCGACCACCCGCGATTTGCCGATGCCGGCCTCTCCGCTCAGAACGATCGTGTCTCCCGTGCCTTCACGGGCCAGATGCCAGGCGTTGGTCAGGGCGAGTAGTTCGTGTTCCCTCCCGCGGATCGGCGTGTGATGGCTGCGGCCGGCCGTTTGGGTCAGCTGCTTCGCGCGCTCCAGATGCGGGCGGAAGAGGGCAATCGGCGTATCGAAGCCCTTGAGGATGCCCTCCTTGACGAACACGTAGTCGAACGCGGTCTTCGTCAGCTCGGCGGTGGTATCGGCCACCAGTACGGAATTGGGCTCGGCTTCCGCCTGGAGGCGGGCAGCCAAAATAGGGGCAGCCCCGACGAGTTCGTTACCCTCGGTCGAGAAGACGACGAAGCTCGTTGCAACCCCGATCCTCAATTGGAGAGGCCTGTCGTGCTTTGGTTTTGACTTGCCCAGCGTTTCGATAAGCTCCAGCGACGCGTGAACGGCGCTCTCAGCTGCGTCCTCGATCTGGTTTGGGAAGCCGAAATAACAGCAGCCGCCGTCGCCAAGCCGCTGGTGAACGAAGCCGCCATGCTTTCGGATGATCTGCTCGGCACCTTGATGGAGCGCTGAAATCGATCGGAAGAACTGCTCGGGCTCACTTCGCTGCAAGAGCTCGGTCGAACCGACAATGTCGTAGAAGAGGGCCGTAACCTGGCGGCGCTCGCCTGCAAACCGGAATCGCTCTGTGATTTCCTTCATGGCAGCGCTTGCCCGTTCGCTGTTGCGCGATCAGGGAAACCGATTTGGCAGCATGAAGCAAGGACTTCATTCGCCATAGCTTATGCATGAGCGCGTCGGAGCAAAATCTTGCTCGCGGATCGGGTCTCGCGGCAAGATTTCGCGACATGTCATTCAAGTCTTGAAGGCGGATTCCGGCTCGTCATCGCTGGCGTTTCTTGGGACGAAGCCGACGGAAAAACCAAAAATCTTCGCAATCCGCTGCAGAGACTCTAACGTGGGGTTGGCTTCGCCGCGTTCGATTTCGGCGATCTGGCGCCGCGTCATATGCACGAGATTGGCGAACTGTTCCTGTGTCAGCCCCATGGTTTTCCTGATTTCCGATACTGCGCCCGGATAGCGCAAGGCGCCGGCCTCTGCTCGTTCCATCAGACGCTTTCGGTAAGCATTGATTTCCTCGCGGGTCGGCTTGCGTAACTTTGGCATGTTCAGGCTCCATGCCGTGCGGGCTGATCGAGCGAGCGGACGATCTCATCACATCGGGCCATCGCGATACCAAGCACGTCCTCATGTGCTCCAAGCTCTTTGGCGAGAGCCGGCGCCTTTCCAAGTCTGGCGGCAAATTCGCCGAGTTCGTCGAGCAACCTCCTAACCAACGTCGCATCGTCGGGAAAGATAGCTTCGGCGACCCGGGACCAGTCGGGCAGGTGGTCACGATGCGTCCTTAGCATGACGCCCCATCGGGTTGAGCGAGCTATCCCTTCTGGCGCGAGACGCATCGGTGCGAAGTCGAATAATGGCGACAACCTTACGGTATGGTCGCTGTCTTTCGATAACGCCGTGTTGCGGCCGTGGTTATCGCTGTTGCCCAATGCCTGATTTGCAACTTCACGCTTAACGTATTCGACAATATCTGCGAACGGATCGGACGACACCGCGCTCAATACGGCAAGGTAGTCTTCGTGACGGCCGAGATAGGCAAATTCTGCAATATTTGCAGCCGAGACCATGCTTTCCTGACCGAGACGGACAACATTGCCGCCCTCGATCCGCCGGTCGAAACGGGGAATGATCAACACGCCATTCCCGTAGCGCGAAGGCTTCTTGACGTTCAGCCCAATCATCCCAGCGATCTCAGAATATATCGCTTCGCTCGACAGGATTACTGCATCGCGCTCGTTTGCACTGCGAAGCAGCTTGACGATGACATGGTCCACTGCGTCAGCGTCATCGACGAGTGGGTCCGGGTAATAAAGCCCGTCCTTGGCCTTGGTCATTGCTACTTTGGGCCATACACCTTGCAGGCCACTGGAACCGGAAGCAATGATCGAAAAATAGTCCACGATCTCGATAAACCGGTCGCTTCTGCCGAAGATCTCGTCTTCACTGACCCCGACCTTGGCCATGCCGGCGGTACGTTCGGCATCGAATTCAGCCGCCTGTCTGATGCGAACATTTCCGACAGGGCTTCCAGCCCCCCTAAGAAGCAGTGGGAGTTCGGATGTCTTTGCATCCGGATCTATTTTCAATGCATCAGCAAGCCGTGTTCTCGCACGACCGCTCGGCATGAGGTCGAGTATGAAAGGGGGCCAGGTTTTCCGGTGATGGTTCTCAAGATCGACCGGGTCCGCGACTGAAACAGCACGCAGGTCATGGGCCGTCTGATCATTGTGCAGGTCCGCGGCAGCGTTTTCCATCCAATAATCAAGATCATAGCTGAGTATGGTCTCGCCGGTGACGCCGAGATCAGGCTCTTTTATTTCGACGACTGCTCCGGTGTGCCATTTGCCGCCGTGGTGAATTTCAAGCTCGAGATCCATAAAGCACCTTTTGGTGGATCATATACTGCTCTAAGACAGACAATACAACCCTTATAGTGGTGCACAATCGTGTGGCACACGCATTCCCGACTGTCCGGATAATCCTTCGAGTTTCAGGAGAGGGGCCTCCAATCCACGGATACCCGGCCTACCGTAACGATTATCCCTGACTGATGAATTCGCTAGCAGCCGTGTTCCGCCGTCGACCACGTTTCGGGTGCGTGGCTACCTCAGACCGGCCAGGCAACACGCTGCTCTTCCTGCGTCCGATGCCAGACAGCGCAAGGCTGAGCCGACGCTTGAATAGCGGCGCATGATCCAGCAACTGAAGAACAAGGTTGCGAACATGGCGCCCAAATTTTGATCGGATGGTCGCGATGCGTGTCAGCCGCCCGGCAAGCGCCAGCACTTCCTCTGCCGCCGGCCGTCGAAGAGAAGCATATTGGTCAAGAAGCGCGTCTGGAGCGCCGTCTCTTAGAACTCGTGTCAGGGCCTCGCCGAGCACGACCGCGTCTACGATCCCCGTATTCATTCCTTGGCCACCTGCAGGGCTGTGCACGTGGGCTGCGTCGCCCATCAGAAGTACCGGCCCCTTTCTGTAGGTTTCGGCAAGGCGATGATGGACCCGGAAGCGGGACGACCACAACACGTTGGTAACCTGTGCTTGCCGCGCTTTCGGGCCGCGCGCACCCAACAAGCACTGGATGTCTGCAAGCGTCGGCTTCTCAGGAGGGCTCTCCATAGTAGCGACGATCCGATAGGATCCATCCGGTAGCGGCGCGACAACAACGAGCCCAGCTGGTGAGAAATAGAGCAAGACCTCCTGCGGGCCGAGCGGCCATGCCATGATGACGTCCGCAAGCACAAAGGTTTCACCGTAAGCTTCCCCTTCGAAGGGGATGCCCACTTGTTCTCTGATGACACTGTGCATGCCATCTGCGGCCACGACATAGCGCGCATGGATTAAATGTTCGCCGGAAGCGGAGCGCAGGCTTACTGCCGCACCATTCGCATCAATTGCTAGATCGCTTGCCGTCGCACCGCGTATCACGTGCCCACCGAGTTCAGCCAATCGGTCTTCCAGCACCGTTTCTGTCGTCGACTGCGGCACCATAAGCATGTGCTGGAATGTCGAGGGCAGGGTCAATCGAGTTGCAGAAGGGCCCTGTCACGATCGCGAACAGTAAAAGTGGTCAGCGGGATGCCTTCTGCTGCCAGTGGCCCGGCCACTCCGATCGTCTGCAGCATTTCCAATGTGTGAGGGTGAACGACGGCCGCTCGCGATGTGTTCTGAGCGGTTTCCCGGGCGTCGACAATGAGATGACGTACTCCGCCCTTCTGAAGCGCAGCAGCGAGCGTCAGGCCAGTCGGGCCGGCGCCAACGATCAGTACATCGGTGTCTTCGGGCATCATTTAAATCTCCAAATTTACCAACGGATGTTGACTAATTTAGTTGCTTGCATTTGTCAACGTCTGTTGGCAAAACGTGATTATGACCAGCCAAAAGAAGAGCACACCAAAGTCGATCCGGACGCGCGAGGCGATTGAAACCGCCGCGCGGGAACTCTTTGCAAAGAATGGCTACGAGCGAACAACTGTCAGGGATATTGCTGCGCTCGCCGGGATCGATCCGTCGATGGTCATCCGCTATTTCGGCAGCAAGGATGGGCTCTTTGCCCGCGTAGCCACCCCGGACTTGCGGTTGATCGATCTGGATAACATCGACCACGCCACGATCGGTGAAGCTATCGTTCGTCATTTTCTTGGCGTTTGGGAGGGTGAAGACAGCGGTGGCGGAATGCAGGTGCTGTTGCGGTCTGCAGCGTCAAATTCAGAGGCTGCAGACCGGATGCGTGCTGTCTTCGTTGCGCAGGTGTTGCCTGCAATCACGCGGGTGGGGCGGTCAGATACCGCTGCGCTGCGAGCAGGCCTGGTAGCCTCTCAATTGATCGGCCTCGCAATGACTCGCTATATTCTTCTTGTGCCGCCCGTCGTCGCGATGCCCGTTGAAATCGTCGTTCGCGCAGTGGGTGAGACCATCCAGCGCTATGTGTGCCTTGAAGAGCTGGCGTAATGGAGATTTCTGATGTCCGACCATCCCTTGTTCAGCCTTATCAAGGAAGCAGACCGGTCAATCTCGGCCAAGGACTTCGACGGGCTGATGCGATTTTATGCAGATGACGCAATCCTGGTAGTCAAGCCCGGCATGACGGCCAAAGGCAAGGCGCAGATTAGGAAGGCTTTCGAAGCCATATCGGCATATTTTCAGGGCAGTCTCACGGTCCGCCAGGGTAAGATGGAAGTTCGAAGGGGCTGACACTGCCCTCGTCATCATGGAGACATTCCTGGATACCGCAGATGGTCAGGGATTAATAACAACCACGGTTCGCCGCGCCACCTACGTATTTCGGAAAGAGCCTGCGGGAGCTTGGCTATGCGCGGTGGACAATTCTTACGGCACCGATCTCCTGGATGATTGATCGCGGTCTCAGATGCCCGACGAGTGTCTTCCTCTTGGAGTTTCCGGCAAGATGAAGCGACAACGGGCTCAACCATGCTTTTGATTACTCAGTGTCGCCGCTGGGCGCCCTGGTAGTGATGAATGATTTCCATCGGGCTCAGTACCGCCTCGGTCTTCTCGCCGTAGAAGAACACGCCGCTCGCTCCGTCCTCTGCGTAGGATGGCGGGATTATCCGGTCGAGATACTGCATCCAGAAGAAGACCAGTTTTGCCGCCTTTCCGGCCGCCGGCGACCGGAAGAGGCTCCTCACAAGATAATCGACGGCCCACATGAACTGTATTCCCGGACCCCCATTCGAACCCGACGCCAGAAGCTTGAACCGCCGGAACAGATAGCGATGGCCACTTTCCGTGAAGCGCGTGAAATCGTAGGCGCCTTCGTGGACCTGCTGCATGAAGGGGGTTTCCGCGTAGATGAGGCCGGATGGTTTGAGTACGCGCCAGATCTCTTCGACGACCTGTGCCGGCTGAAGGACGTGCTCCAGCACGGCCTGAATGATGACGGCATCAAAATAGTTGTCCGGCAGGGGAATGTGATGAGCATCGGCGATCGCCTGCACATTGGCCGTTGCATAGATGTCGAAACTGAAGACCTTGATTTTCGGGTGATCGTAAATCGGCTGCATGCCCTGGCCGATACTTCCCCCGCCGATGATCAGAACCTTCATGTCACCAGATCGAGCCTCGAGGTCGGCGATGAACCGTTTGACATTGCGGCGCGTGCCTTCTTTTTGTGGAGAAACAAGCCGCTTCACGAAAGCCATTCCACCCCGGTGTCTTTTGCGCTCGATCACGCTGTCTGCGTTTGCCGCCAACACCTGATCCTCGCTGAGCACGGAGTCGGAAAAGTTTATGAGCACGGGAAGTCCGCCGACGAGGCTGTAGCGATTATCCGCGCCGGCCCCTTTCGCTACGAGGTACCCATCCTCGTTCACCAGAGGAAACCCCGTGCGAGGGCAGCGCCAGGCCCCCATGCAGTCATTCACAGACATGAGCATCGCCGACTCCAATTCTGCAGGTTCAAGTCTGCCGGCCCACCCAGTATTCGATGAGCATTCCGGCAATTTCGACTGTAATATAAATATAAAAAAGAATTATATTGCAACAAAAAGAAACGCAAGCGCTGATGTATAGTTGGATTATACAATAAATCCGATATATCTCGAATCATTATTTCGTACAGTCAGAGAAATGCGCATCTGCGCGCGTCGCTGCGCAGGGACCGCCGTCGTTGATGGACGACCCCGGCGAAGATGTATAACGTTATCAATTTGACGTATAAAATGTTTACCACTATAGTATAAAAATAATCAAAACATAGGGGAGACCTCAAATGCGATTTATTGATGGCGATATATACTCGCATCTTGCGCAGATCTCTAATGTAAACGCAATGCTTGTCTCTGAAATAGTGTCATCTTACCTTAGAAAGAACTTTGTTCCGCCCAACCAGATAGTTCCACTTATTTCTACGGTCGCCAATACGCTCGCCAGCGTTAGCAGTTCTGCCGTTCGGACGGGGCCTCAGACAGCTTGTGAGCCAGCTGTTCCAGTCGATCAGTCCGTCACCCACGATTACATCATCTGCTTGGAAGACGGCGAGAAGTTCAAGTCGTTGAAGCGCCACCTGGCGGTCAAATATGACATGTCCCCAGAGGCCTACCGGCTGAAATGGGGGCTCCCCGGAGACTATCCGATGGTCGCGCCGGCCTATACCAAGGTGCGCTCAAGGCTCGCCAAGACCTTCGGGCTCGGCCGTGCCCGTTAGGTCCGCCGATGCTGGGCGCATCCCGCAAAGCTACTCGTCGCCCGCGTTCCGTTAGGCTTCATTGAGCTCCATTAGGGCTCATTAGGTTCCACTGGCTTCGATTGAATTCAATTGCGTCCGGCAAGCCACCTTGATGCCGGCGGTTCGGTAGTGAGCTGCTGGCGGTCGCGCCGATTGCTTCAGGCGATCGGGTAGATGTTTGTGTGTTGTAAGCGTGAGACTTACCTCGCTGATGGTCAAGGACGTATAAAGTTTCATTGCAATATATTTATCGTCGTCTACTCAAATACTAATCGCTCCTTTGATCAATTTATTTCTTATGCTCATTATTAATTTGACTAAGCGTGATAATGTTAAATATAGTCTTGCGTAATATCCTAATTGTGGAATTATATTTTCTTCTGTGGGCATAG
>Ga0102589_1004120_pt1 | contig 14076 bp, 12 predicted proteins | sample AraplaMF_Col_mLB_FD_76858 | JGI IMG/M metagenome (GOLD analysis project Ga0102589, IMG submission 76858) | Arabidopsis root microbial communities from the University of North Carolina, USA - plate scrape MF_Col_mLB | ecosystem: Host-associated > Plants > Roots > Endosphere | place: USA... | reverse complement strand
AGCAGCGTCTCTCTATACAGGAGCCTCACCTAACAAAGATTAATGAATTACTTCAAAATTTAAACCAGAATTTAATATTTGTCAACTGACTTTAAATTCCATTCATAAAAAAATCTTTTATAGAAAATGAAATTATATTTTACTACAAATTTAAAACTCCACTTAAAAAACATAGAATTCAAATAGATTTTATTTGAAGAAACGTTATAAAATATATGAAACTTATTGTTTATAATTAATTTTCACCTTTATAACAGAAAATGAATGATTAGTTATTCTTTACTTCAAAAGAACATTTTTCCAAAAATCTTCTTTTATGATTAAAATCTTCTTTACTGTTTATCAAATTTATATGATTAAACTATTTAATCAAACGATACACTACAAGTGGAATATATGTATTTATACGCAATGATTACATACATTTTCTCACATCATTTCTCAAAGCGCTATAAAGCAATAAAACATATAAAATTAGCAATACGGTTACTTGACAAGCAAAAAAAATATATTTATGCTTGCAACACGAAACAAATACATAAAATTTATATTGCTAAACCTGTTAGGTGAGGCTCCTATACAAACACAGGCTATTGCCCAAAAATGTCGAAAGACACCAATGGGTAGAACAGGAATTGTCGGATTAAGGCTCTTCTTAAGATAGCTAAGTAATGAATTTTCATTACTTTACGTTGTATAGTGCCAAAGCTCTACTAGGGGGAGAAAAGCCTTATTTAGTCATGCCATTTTAAATCCCTCTAGTTACATACTAGGGGGATTTTTGCGTAGAAAAACAGGGAGTAAGCAATAGAATCATCCTAAACAAAAGTCATATTTAGTAATTGACGAGAACAAGATTCTATTCATTAGCAAATGTAATATTATGTTTTGTTTTAAATCAGGAGGATATTAAAATGAAAAAAATATTAAAACTCGATTATTTATTGCTCCTTCCTCTATTCATAACATGTACTTTAGGGATTATCATGATGTATAGTGCGAGCTCCATTGTCGCTGTCCAGCATTACGGTTATAACAGTAGACACTTTGTTGATTCTCAATTAACAAAGCTACTTTTAGGAACAATAGGATTAATAGTTTGTGCTATACTCCCATATGAAATATGGAAAAAACGAATAGTTTCAATCTGTATTATGGTTGGGGGAATTTTTTTATTAATTATGGTTTTATGGAAAGGAAAAATAGTAAATAATGCTCAATCATGGATCTTTGGAATACAGCCAGCTGAATTTCTTAAATTAGGAACAATACTTGTAACAGCTCGTTTTTTTGCATTACGACAAGAACAAGCTAAAAATAATTGGAGTGCTATCGGAAAACTTTTATTTTTTTTAGCTACAATTTTTTTTCTTATCTTTAAACAACCAAATTTAGGATCTGCACTTTTAATATTAGGTATAGGTTTTAGCATATTTCTTTGTTCAGGAATAAATATAAATCTACTAATCAAAAGAACTACCATCGGTTCTATTTTATGGTTACCTATTTTATATTATTTGATTCAATATAGTTTATCAGAAGTTCAAAAGACACGTATTACTACGATTTTCAATCCCTTTGTTGATGCACAAGGAAATGGATACCAGCTTGTAAATTCTTTTATTGCCATTGGCTCTGGAGGAATCACTGGTCGTGGGTTTGGAAATAGTATACAAAAAACAGGTTATCTGCCAGAACCACACACTGATTTTATAATGGCAATAGTTTCTGAAGAACTAGGATTTATTGGTGTATTTATTATCTTAACTGGAGTTTTGACTATAGTACTTCGCTCCTTAAAAATTGGACAATTATGTGTAGATCCATTCGGCAGTTTTATAGCAATTGGTATAGGATGTATGATCGGTATGCAATCAGTTGTAAATTCAGGTGGTATTACAGGACTATTTCCTCTTACAGGTACCCCATTTCCATTTGTAAGTTTTGGTGGAAGTTCTTTAATGGTCAATTTAATAGCAATAGGAATATTGCTTAATGTCTCAATTTTCAATAAAATAAGATATTCTCCTTTTTGATATATTTAATATATGAAGTAAGCGAACAGTTTTAAGTTAATCTTCCCTTTTTATTTGGCTAAGTATTCTAAAGCATGAGGAGGCATATGCGGTTGTATTTCTTCATCAAATCAAATTAGCATTTCAGTTATTCCGTGAAAGGGTGCTTTAAAGAAATAATTAAAGCCTAATTTCTCACTTATACACCGAGAAATTAGGCTTTTTATATTTACATTTCCTTAACTATTTAAATCCGTATTTTTTCTGACGCTCCACTTTAAGTAAGTGCAACTGAAGTCTTACCATACACCCCATCACTATTAAATCAAGAAACACATTCTTCCCCACGGCATATAAAAAAATAAGATTTCTTTTTAGAGAGTTCTTTAAAATCTTAGCCTTATAACAATGGATTGCCCCCAGCATTTCGGAAAAATACGATAAGAAAATTCATTTTAGAAAAAAGCCGCATATTATCTCGCTAAAAGTATACGCTTTTTTAAAATTTCAAGAACTTGTCACTCCCACGGCAAAGCCGCAAATCCTACACCTTACGGTGTAACGGATGGGATTCTTGAATGACTGATCGTTCGCAGTTCACTTCTGTTGTAAAGAATTTAATATGTTTTTATGAATATGCAATAATGTTTGAATTTCTGTTTCCTCTAGTTGTTCTAATGCTAATGACATTGCTTTATAGGAAGTAGAATTTTCAATAGATTTTTGTGATATTTCTTGCCCCTTCATTGTTACTTTCAATTTTATCTCCCTACGATCTTCAGATGAGGGATTTCGCTCGAGTAATCCTAGATCGACTAATACATCCACATTTACACTCACTGTACTCTTAGGAACTGAAAGCCGTTCAGAAATACTTTTAAGGGTGATATTAGGGATTCCATAAATTGTGTTTAAGATTCCCATTTGTTGTACTGTTAATCCTAAACTAGAGGCATTTCGATTTGTAAATTTTATAATTTCTTTATTTATTGCTACAAATGACTGTACAACTTCTGCCTCTATTTTAAGACTTTGATTTTTTTGTATCATTGTAGTAACTCCTCTATCTCTATATAGTTCATCATGGAACTGTTCATAAATGAACCATTTTATCATGGACTACTTTCAGAGAAAAGTCAATTAACCCAATTCAACATAAAGCTACTTAATTCTAAAAGGGGATCTCATCACATGTCCATTAGGCTACCATTTAAAAATTTTTTATTAAATAATTTAGTAATAACTCCATAAACTAAACTTACTTGTATCTCATAGGAGTGTATTAGTTGTGAAAAAAAATTCGATATTCCTCATTTTTTTTATAATTTCTCTTTGTTCAAAACCAATATCCATATATGCTTTTACAGATAGTCGTAAGGAATATGAAAAAACAGGGAAGGTAATTTGGGAGGTAAATACAAAGGAGAAAATCGTTGCACTAACATTTGATGACGGTCCTCATCCTATTTTCACCCCTCAAATACTTGATATATTAGCTAAATACAATGCAAAAGCAACCTTTTTCGTAGCAGGTAATAAAGTTAAAAGGTTTCCCGCTATTTTAATAAGGGAGGTAAAAGAAGGACACGAAATTGCTAATCATACTTATAATCACATTTATAATAAAAACATTACTGCAACTAAATTAACATCAGAATTAAATCAAACGGATGAAGTTATCAAGAAAATTACTGGTTATAAACCAACTCTGTATCGTCCAGTTGGAGGGCTACATAATGATTTAATTATTAATACAGCCATACAAAACGGAAAACTTGTGATCTTATGGTCGTGGCATCAGGATCCCCAAGATTGGAGGAGTCCAGCAGCTAGCAAAATTTCAAAGTATATCATAAAAGGTGTACAGCCTGGAAATATCATTCTACTTCATGATTGGAATGGTAGCGAATTTTCTGAGACATCTCAGACAGTTGAAGCATTAGAAAGCATCCTGATCCACCTTAAAAACAATGGTTATACATGTGTCACCGTATCTGAAATGCTATATCGTTCCATAAAAATAATTCCCTCTCTTTTTGATCCTATTTATCCGTGAATCTGGGTTTATTTACTTTCTCCTTTTTAAAATCTATTGTACTATAGTCATCTTTGTTACATTTAGAGAGATTATACACGTTTTCATAATGATTAGATCAAACTGTAAATTTATTAGTTTTAAACGAACATTTAAAATATTTTATAGCATAAAATAGACAATATGTAGTAGACATCATTAAAATCTACTACGTGAATAAAAAAGAAGGAGAAAATAAATGACTCTAAATATAAATAGAGTATTCCCACGTAATTGGTATGCTGTGAGTTATTCAAAAGATATAAAAAAGATGCCAGTAAAAAAAAGAGTTGCTGGCAAAGATTTTGTATTATATCGGGATGAAAAAGGAGAAGTTCAGGCTTTATCACCTTACTGCCCCCATCGTGGCGCTGACTTGTCACTAGGACAAGTAGTAAATGGCAAACTAGTCTGTCCCTACCATGGTTGGGAGTTCAATAGTTGTGGTACTTGTGTAAGAATTCCATCCCAACCCAATAAACCTATCCCGAAATTTGCTCATACCTTCTCATACCCTGTAAAAGAAAAGATTGGATTGATTTGGATATACCCTGATAGTGAGGAAGCTCCACCTGAATGGCAAACTTTTCATGTAATGGAGAACACTCCTTTTAAACTCTCTTCCTTCCACGCCACATGGAATGCACACCTTACTCGATCAATCGAATCTGTGCTGGATATTGCTCACCTTGCTTATGTACATAAAAAAACGATTGGTAGAAAAACAAAAGCTGAATCAACCAATTATAAGCTTGAGGGCACACTGGATCAGTTTATATTCTCAAATGGTGATGCTTACCTTGAATACAAATTCCCACATCAATGGATGCTTCACAGTGGAAAGCAGGAGAATGAGTCATTTATTCAGTACATTACGTTTACACCAATTGATGAAGAAGAGACATTAATTATGGGATATACCGGAAGGACATTTTTAAAGCACTTCCCTTTTCTAGATCAAATCTTAGCTAAATTTAGTTTAAAAGTACTAAAAGAGGATCAAATTATTGTAGAAAATCAACATCCTAGGCCTATACCAGAAGCTTTAAAAATGGAAGCCCATGTTCATGCAGATATGGCTCAAGTTCAATTTAGAAAACGTTGGTTTCAGTTTTTACAAAATGAGTCTTGTTTTTCACTTGATTAAAGTTACGTAACCCAGTAGTGAATATAGGTGTAGCGAAGTTTATAGATATGGATACTGCCCCATACCTATCAATCTATTGTATTGGTGTCACCCCACAACGATAAAAATACACTTAGTTTCCAGAAAATTAACCTAATTCTTATATAGCATGTACTGATTATTAAAGAAAAAATGCAATCGGGTCTATCGCTACATCAATAAAGATAATTCAAAATACCTTTCATTAATAACTAATGAAAGGTATTTTGAGTTAATCATTATAGCTCATCTTCTTCAAATTTTTCACTTTTATACTTGCTATATCCATATGTACATAAGCCAAAACAAACTCCACCTATACTATTTATAGTACGATAGTTGATTAATAATTACATCTAGAGGAACATCCCTGATTATAACAGTGAGCTTTGGCTAGCTATTCAAGTCACCTTATTTTACTCTCTTCGGTAAAGCTGAGCCTGAATGTTCAATTACTGGATGAACATGAACATTAATTTCAGCATTACTAAAATAATTTTCACCTTGATCCCAATTCTTACTTATTTTCTTCCATTCTTTATAATTATTCCGCTTATATACTTCTCCTAACGCTAATACATCAACCTTATATTTTTTTTGAACAAGCTTTATTGATTTTTGAATCTTTTGCTCCATCTCTTTTGAAATATCCTTCGTTAAGCGTTTTTCATTCATAAATTTTTTATGATCACTAAAATGCAACTCCGCCAAAGTACCTTCGAGAAATAGATGAATATCAAACTTCGGTTTTGTAGTATTTTCAGTAAATACCTTTATTTTTCGGTGTAGCTTATGAATTTCATATGTAATAAGCTGATTCTTTTTACGTATGGTAAAATAACCTCCTAATTTTTCACCAATTACAAAGTTCATTCCCACTGTCTGTTCTCCGTTTAACATTCCAACACACTTGTTATCCTTCCCACGAAACAACGCAGCCCCATTCATTTCTATCCCTTGTTTTGTTGGCCTTAAGACAGGCAGTACAAAACTTCGTTTTGAAATTATCTTTTCTTGCACGTCACCAATTCTTGCTGCCTCAACCATTTGAGCATTTTTCGGAAGGTGTTCAGCTAGCATATCAATATACTGTGCCGGTAAATTTTCTGGTTTTGCACTTTGCTTCAAGATAGCTTCTGCATTTTTTTCAGAAACAAATAGACGGATGTTTCTTCTCATTTCATGATCACGAATATACACATCTAGCGCATTTTGTAAAACATTAGGATTCGCGAGTAATTTTTCAGAAAAAATGATTACTTGTATATGCGGAAAAAATAATTCACGACTAATTTTTTTAGTGATAGTTCGTATTTGTTCAAATACACTATCTGCTTTTGCACTCACATTAATATAATTATTTCCTGCCCCTTTTCCACCTTGCTGCGTTAACTTACTGGGAAGTACCATCTGATATGTCCCTTTCATAATTGGATTTGATTTCTTTTCCTTAACAATATCGTAAGCCGCGCCTACTACAAATCCTCTTTCTTCTATCTCTGCTAACTCAGAGCAACCGCTGATAGCCCCAACTATAAGCGCAATTGTTATAATTTTAAGAAGACATTTCATTTCCACCATTCCTTTATTTTAGCTTATATACAATCAAAACTAGTAAAGGCGTTAACACAACAAAGTTCATATCAATGCAATCAAAATAATCCCACCGTCTGAAAATAAAACTTGTATTGCATTATCTCGAGACATAGACAATGCACCTATATCAATATTAGTTGAAGATGCCACAAAACCAAGTCGCCAATGTCTAAGTTTTTCATCTTTATGCTCAAATGATTTCAATTATTTTTGCTTCTCTAGATTTATTATAAAATCTTTCATTCACAATTAATCTGATTCATCTGTCAATATCGTTTTTGATAGACGAATAAATTCTTCTTTTCAATCTTAAAAAATGCAGGAGTAATAGGAGTTGTATAAGGAACACCAACGCTTTTAAATTTATTATTTGAGTCGTAAGTGTAATAAGATTTAAAATGATTCCATACAGTCTAAAACTAATCGAAATAACTAAAACAATAATACTAAGAGCGAATCTACAATCCCTATATTCACCGCCACTTCTCTAATTACAAGTCCAACTGTTTGTCCCATCGATTTCAGAGGTCTAATTCCAACTTTAACAATTCCACTCACTTAACATTCCTTTTAATAGGTTGTAGTTAGGTTCTGTTAGTAGAATGAAATATATACTAGAAAAGAGCTATCCCTCTTTAAGGATAGCTCTAACAGATGAATTATTTAACTCGTTTGGCCAGTCGAACACAGACATAAATACTAATCGATTAAATAACGGCGTTTATGAGATATGTTTGAAATTAACAAAAACATAATATAACCAATAAGTCTTTCGCTCCAAATTTACTTCTTCATTGAAAAAAACAACATTTTCAGCTAGATTTAGTAAGGTATTTTAGGATGAAAAATTATAAATCCATTGTGCAATTAATTGTAATTCATCAAATACAGAAATAGACATACAAATCCACTTTATTTTTTTAAGAAAGGCTTAACTTATTTATTTGTTAACCAACGTTAGAAATATTATTTGTATGTATTTAAAAACTCAAGAGCTTTGTTAAAAGCTTCTTGACCTGCAGGTGTATTCATTTTAAATTGAAATTCATGCGCTAAATCTCCAGAAATATTTTTATCAAAAAAGAGTTTTTCTACAGGTACCCCCTTACTTTCTAATGCCGAAGCCATTGCTTTGCCTTGTTCTTCAAATGATGCTTTATTTCCATCTGTAATAAACGTTGGTGGATAATCTTTTGTTATATGTTTAAAGATTGAAGCAATTTCTATTTCAGGTAAGCTTTCAAAATCCTTTTTCCAAAAATAAGCCCAGCCAGTGGTACGCATAAAGTCTTGCACTTCTTTAGTTGTTTCCATTTTAGCTAATGCAGGCATATCATACGGACCACAAAATAGTAATATACCTTTAATTGTTGAAGGTTCAACAATAGGATCAATTTTAGTTAAATTTGCATACCTAGGAGAGGTTTGAATATTAACGAATTGTCCAGATATTTGTGCTCCAGCAGAATCTCCTGCAAAATATACGCGATCTAATTTCAAATGATATTTTTTCGTATTTTCTTTTATATATTCGTAAGCTTCACCAAGTTGAAGTACTGGTGTAGGATACTTCCTTTTAGGAGCCAGAGCATAATTTATATTGATTACTGTATACCCCTTAGCCGCTAATTCTACTGCATAACCAGTAATGTCGGATTTATCTCCACCAACAAACCCACCCCCATGCACCCAAAAGATAACAGGTGTTTTTTCATTATGAATTCTTGGATAAATAATATCTAATGTGCCATCAGGAAATTTAGAATTATAATTGATATCCCTAACAATTTGTGTTTCGTTTATAGCATTTTTATAATTATCGGATTGAACAAACATTCCACCTTCAAACGCCTTTTTTATAAGAAATGCTTTTGGATTAGGAGAGAGATTCCAATAACTAATCCCCGCAACAATTAGTCCGAAAATAATCGTAAGTAATATAAACATTCTTTTCTTCCATACCCCTTTAGATTTTGATGATTTTAATTTCATAAGTTTAGAATCTCCATTCTTTTTAGTATCCTAACAATGTGAAAAAGTAAGTATTAATTTTGTGCACTAAAAAATATAAAAATAATGCTAATCTATCAAATGAATTAGTACCATTAGAAACACATGGACTTATTAAGGCACATATTTATCTAACCTACATAAACTAATGATGTACAATCGCCTACTTTATGAATTCTTTAATGATATATAGAAAGTGTTCATTAAGTTATGATTGTTGGGAAATATCATTTATATTTCTTCTAAAATATACAGGGTACATATTGCACATCGCGGTCTGTTTATTTTAGAGCAAGGTTGTTTATAAGTAGTTCCTTTCTTTAAAAAGAGGAAATATAATTTTTAAATTAAATCTCTAAATGAATAAATTTAGCACGGGAAAGGAATTGAATTTATGTCCAATTTTAATTTCATTTCAGATCAATTTGCTACAATTCTTAAAGGCAAGTGTAAAATAAATCAAGGTGGTTGTTCGGTGTCTTTTCACCGCAATTTCAAGGTGTTTATTCAAGGAAAAACAAGTGCCTATGTAGTACCCGTCGGAGTAAGTTTTGAATCATTAGATCAAAATGGTAATGCATTAAATCTAGGTGAAATCGCGGTTCTACAGGAAGAGATCCCTGCATTTATGAAATCAATTGTACAACAAGGAATTATTGTCAGTGCTTTACATAATCACTGGTTATACATGAATCCCTTAATTATGTATGTTCATATCCAATCGGTAGAGCCCCCGTTACATTTTGCAAAAAAATTGGCGAATTCCTTTTTGTCCTTAAACAGCTACCCTGTCGCTAATAACGAAGAACATTAATCAATGTTTTGGTCGTATTCATTTGTTATTCTGGGAAGCACCACGTGTCCATTAACTTAAGTAACATTAATCCCCCTAAACAAGTTTGATTAAAAAATGATGTTTTCTTATAGGTCATTTAAAATGAACTATAATCATTTGTGGAAGCATTACAACGATATATTCACTTGTATTTTTAGTAGAAATAGCCTATTCTTGGTCCACTGGAGAGGTAATATTATCTTTATAGGTATCAATATAGATATTTCCATTTGCAGCACGTACAGCATACGTAACATCTGTGTAGTGGAGGTTACGTTTTTTTAGTTCACACTGTAATTCTAGCTCCGTATGATTGTTTTGCCTTAAGTTTTCTGTCATAATTTCCCCATCCATAATTAGCTCGATAGGAAGTTTATACTCTTTTTTTGTTGTTATATTTAAATCTTGTTTTGTAACAGTACGGTATTCAGGTTTTTTCAAAACAGATATTTTACCATTTGTTTCAACTACGACATAAAGAACTTCTTCAATGTTAAAAATACCATTCTCTCTTAATTGTTGATTTAAATAATCTAGAGAATAGCGCATTTTCCGCATATTATTTTCTAAAATTTTTCCATTTTCAATAATGACTGTTGGATTTCCTGCAAATATTTTTCTGCCTATTCGACTTTTCATGGATAAGTAACTTACCAATAAAATGATAAATACTAAAATAAGAAAAGCAATAACTGCATGATGAGTTTTTACATTCAAATTAAATGCCAAATTTGCAATAATACTTCCAATAGAGATAGCACCAATAAAATCAAAGGTATTCATTTCAGCGATAATTTGTTTTCCTAATATTTTAGCTCCGATAAATAAAATCGAGAAAGATAACAAAGTTCTCAAAATAATCTCTATATGTTGAGACACAAATAGCTCCTCCTTTTACGGTTGGGTGTTCGAATAATAACATCTTATATAAGAATAATATGTATCATTGCAAAAGAATTTATTATGTTCAATAACATTAGATAATTCATGTAGATGAATTAATCTCAATCTTGTTGTCAAGTTTCTCAAAAAATAATACTAACTTTCTACATAATATCAGTTCTTCACTTCGTTTTATGATTAGCTATAAGGAACGCTCTCGATTAGCGCTTTTTTTGTTTAAATACAGATTTTATTTTATTCTCATGCACCTTTTTGATTCTATTCCGTACATTATTATCACAAGGAACCCACAGATTTCTAAGGTCCAATTTCCTTGAATTTCTTGCACATCGTGTGGAAAGAACCCATTTATAGCAAACGGGTTCTTTTATTTATTCATCATACAATAACTATTTTATTAAGCTCCAATTTACATTTATGCTAACTCTATAATAGGTATACTGACATTTGCTTGCGGCCTAGTAGTAACAGGTAAAAAACACCTCTTATAGTTTGCGTTATAGTTATAACATTCAATTTACGTCATTGTCCTCCTGGAGTTTGTATAATAACTCCTCCACCTAAAGGAGTGACAAACATGTAAAGTATCTATTTCATTTCGAATCATTTATTTATGGTCGATATTTATCCTTCTCTTTCATCTCTAATCACTCTAACGCTTAATGATATTACGCATATTTTTAGATTTTCCATTTGTAGCTATATTAATTGAGACATTTCTTCGGATATTATTTTATGTAATGACCTTGAGATTAAATCAAATGCAGATTTATAATCTTCACTATCCTTTTTTTATACGTTATGATTTAGTACTGGTAGAGGTTGCTGCAGGGGAACGTTAATTACCCCTATCATAGTTGCCTGCTGCGCCTGTATGAAAACATACATTATTTGTTTGCAAGTCCGTGTTAGCAACACGTATTAACGCAAACTTCTAGTGAAGGTAATGGAAATAAATGTATGATGTGAATGTTTCAGGTTTGTTAAATGGAATGCAAGCAGTACTTCCTTCGATGATTGAGCACAAAATAAATACTTAATAAAAAATTAGGAATTATCTGGAATATGTTTTAAAAAACTTATTTTTCATTTTTTTATTCTCCTATTTAAACGGTATTTACTATGTAATTGTGCATATTAATTAAATACTTAACAAACTCAATGTTACACGTGGTAAAATATATGAGAAAGGTATTTTCTATAAAGTAGGTTCTTAGGCCAGAAGGCGTAACGCATCTCATATTCATGATGTGGCGTTACTGTTAACACCCATACATATGTAAACTATTTTTCAAATAAAGTCTATTGATGTCTAAGATTCTGTTTTATAGGAAGTGTTTTTATGGGATGGGGAATATATATAGGAACGTGGTTCAAGTCAAAGAAAAGGCACTCCTAGGAGTGCCTTTTCTTTGACTATTTATATGTGCGAACGCTTTCGAAATTATTGGATCTAAATTGATGTACGCATTGTATTAAATAGTGCATTTTTATCATTTTAGTCAAGAAGACTCCTTCCTCAAGGAGCGTGAAGGGTCAAAGCCTAGTGAGTAGGCGGGAGATGAGTGTCAATTGGCATAGGCCAACATGTTTACTATCATTTACTTGTACAGATTGCTATTCAAAAACTGAAGTTATGAGGTTGGTTGCAGAAAAACGTTGCAACCGTAAAATCTTTAACGTTCTATCGCCCCTCGTTTGCCGAAGTTGCGAATACCAAGCTAAAGTAGGTATTGTGTTGAGTGGTTCAATAGAATTGTCCCCTTTGTTTAACAAATGATTTTTTATAAATAATATGTTTATTAAACAATTAATTAAGAGGTGCTTATATGCCACAGAATCGAAAAGCAGAGGTTCAAAACGATGCATACAAAGGAAAAGAGATCATGCCAGATAATCCACAGTCTCTAGCGCATCACATGCAAAAAGAGCTGCCTCACGAATTTTCTGTAAATCCTCTGTTTGCCCGCGAAGGAGAATCCGTCGTTCCACGCTTTCATATGTCTGATGAAGGCATGTTACCAGAAACAGCGTATCAGTGTGTCAGTCACATCTCTTAGGGATTTTAAGAAAACGGCACGTAATCTAATTGAGCAATGTAAAATAAAGAGTACCATTCATCCATTATTAGCAGAACATGTATTTCGTGAAGCAGATAGATTTCTTGAAATTATTGATATGTTTGATGCTCATCTTACCAATATTAAATCACAACCTAAATATTAAAAATATGGAAAGATACTATTTTCCCTTAAGCTGAGAAGTTAATAATAAATTATTAGCTTCTTTTTTTATGATGGACTCATACTTTATTTTATTAAATATTACCAAAGGGATTTTTAATGTATAATTTCTTTTAATAAATTGAGCATTTCAGGAAAATTGATGGAAGGCAATAGTTTCAGGAATTTGAAGGTAAACGAATAATAAAAGGATACTTTCATAGGTGATAAAGAATGTTAATTATCAAGGGTTAACTTACTTAAGGAAGATTTTACACGAGAAAACGTCACTTTATATTCTAATTCTATAAAAAATCACAACGTGCGATCCACTCATTGGTTTTGCTATTTTTAGCAAAATAAATTCCTCCGCCATGAATAATATTTAAATGTGCTTTTGGGTCGTCAGTTATTTGAAAAATAAATTCATAATTCGCGGGCCATTGGATGCTTGATTGGGCAAAACAAGCATAGCCACCTAATTTATGCATATAATGATTTTCTTCAAAAATATCCTCGTAGTAGTCTATCTCATTTGTATTTTCAAGTTCTAAAATTCTATCTTGCATATTGTTTGGAAAATCTTCTGTATCCCATTGTGGAAACTCATCAGTTACTAATTTAGGTATTAAGGGAAAAGATTTTAGATTAGGAAACGTAAGTGACATTTCATTCGGTACTAGTTCCTCTAAAGAATCATATTCTCTAATACAAAAATTTCCTGATAAGTTGGACAAATCTTTAGCAAAGTTTGGAGATAGAAATACTGCGATGGCTTTCATATCTTTTACTGCTTCTGGAACAAAAGGTATTTGAGTTAAATTAAGGAGAACTATTGTTTTTGGAAAAAAGTACTGTTTTTTGGGGATTTCGGAATTGACGATACGATAGCTATCATATATGCGCATTTGACAGATAAAATTGATGTTATAGGAATTGTTGCAGACTATGGGAACGTACCTAAAGCTGAAGTTGTTAGAAATGTTCGCTTTTTACTTAAAAATGTAGGTAAAGAATATGTAAAAGTTTTTGATGGGGCGGAGCATTCCATGTCTTCAGAAGCTGAAACTTTTTATCCAGAAGTTCACGGTAAATTTGGGATAGGTCCCATTTATCCAGGACTAGAGATTCAGACATTTGAGAATTTTTTTGAGGTTCTCACACTTATTAAGCAGCATAAAAATGAACTTATTATCGTGAATACCGGGCGGCTAACTTCACTTGCAACTTTATTTCTCCTTTATGGTGATGTAATG
>Ga0102589_1004115_pt1 | contig 14090 bp, 15 predicted proteins | sample AraplaMF_Col_mLB_FD_76858 | JGI IMG/M metagenome (GOLD analysis project Ga0102589, IMG submission 76858) | Arabidopsis root microbial communities from the University of North Carolina, USA - plate scrape MF_Col_mLB | ecosystem: Host-associated > Plants > Roots > Endosphere | place: USA... | reverse complement strand
CCCACAGGGCAAGCAAGGAAGGCATGCTAAAACCACGACGTCCTGTCGTAACGCATGCATGATCCACATCGTGTGGACCCGAGGCTCAAGTCACGCCCCATGGAAAGCGAAGTACCTGGAATGGAAATCGACATTCTTCTTTACAGAGCAAAATAAAAAAAGAGCATTGAATGTTATATCAATACTCTCTTAATGTTATTTATTGTGTTAATTTGTTGAGAAATATATATAGCAATTCTTACCGTAAAAAATTGTTTTCCCTCCCAGAAGAGAACCCGTTACTGTGAGTCAGTCTCTTTTTTTATTTACTTATTAAGGTAAACAGACTGATACAAAAGTGATAAATGTGTTTTGTAAATGATAGGACAATCATCATTACCAATAAAAAGCCTCTATGATAAAAGAGTCATTTTTTATTAAAAGGCTTAAAAGTTTACGAAATTACAAGGTAAATATTGGATATGAAGAGAATATAAAAATAAACCTCACAGAATATTCCTTATGTAAAAACCCAAAAAGGAGTGGATAAGCATGTCCAAGTTTAGGTTAATTCCTTACAAATTGGAAGAAGTTAAGGGACGTACAAAAGAAGTACCTGTTGGTGTCCGTTTAATCGAAGCTGAGTCTATTTGGGAAAAAGGGTTTCAAGGGGAAGACGTGGTTGTTGCAGTGATTGATACCGGCTGTCAAACAGACCACTCAGATTTACAGGACCGCATTATTGGTGGGTATAACTTTACTGAAGACTATGGAGGAGATCCGAACGTATTCTTAGACAATAACGGTCATGGAACTCATGTTTGCGGTACAATTGGCGCTACTCAAAATGGACAAGGTGTAGTTGGTGTTGCTCCAAAAGTAAAGCTACTCGTTCTGAAAGTACTGAATGGTAGAGGAGAAGGTAGTGTAGAAGCTGTAACAAAGGCGATCGAATATGCAACTTATTGGAAAGGCTGTAATGGAGAACGTGTACGAGTGATTTCAATGTCATTGGGTAGTCCAGAAGATGACACTGGTCTACATGAAGCAATCCAAAAAGCCGTGGATCAAAATATTGTGGTCGTATGCGCAGCCGGTAATGAAGGTGATGGCAGCGGCGAGACAAGTGAATATAGCTATCCGGGTGCTTACCAAGAAGTGGTAGAAGTAGGCTCAGTTAATCTTCAAAAGCGTTTATCTTATTTTAGTAATACAAATGACGAGGTTGATTTAGTAGCACCAGGGGAAAAAATTCTTTCTACGTATCCTAGAAATCAATATGCTTCACTTTCCGGTACATCCATGGCAACACCGCATGTATCTGGAGCAATTGCTTTATTGATTCATCAATATGAAGCTGAAAATAACGAGCGAATTACTGAATCAGAAATTTATGATTTGTTAATTTCTCATACAATTTCATTGGGCTATTCTAAATTAGAAGAAGGAAATGGATTATTACAGCTAGGTATTAATGTTCCTGCTAAAAACTAAATGAAAATTTAATAGATGTATATTAGTCCCGATAACTTTTGAGATCGGGGCTTTTTTATGTTTCTATCAGAATTTCCGTAAATAATATGATGCCAATAATAGAATTTGAATTAGAAATAATTAGAGGTAAATTATTATTTATATGGAATATATTTCCTTATGAGTTTTTTTATTTTTCAATCAAAGTTTTAATAGGGGGAAAACAATGAAAATAGGCTTTTTAATTATAGACATGCAAAAAAATTTACTAAATGATCAAAAAGAAGTGATGAATGTTGATGGCGCTTGCGAGTACATTAATTATGTTGCAGAGAAGATTCGAGAAAAAAATAATGTAGTCATACATATCCAAGACGTTGAGGGAGTTAGTGATATTGATGATGATTCAATTTCAATTATTCCAGAAATAAAAGTGGATCAACATGATATTCGTATCAGGAAAGTACATTCTAATGCATTTTGGGAAACTGAATTGGAACAAGTGTTACGAGACCAAGGAATTAGCTTAGTGATTATTGCAGGATTTGCTGCAGAGCATTGTGTTCTTTTCACATATAATGGAGCAATGGAAAGAGGATTTAGACCAGTCATTTTACAAAATGGAATTTTAAGTACAAAAAGTGATGTGATTACTCAAACATATCGTGATCGTAATATTATTTCATATTCAGTGATTCCGTTTATTGGCTAATCATGAGTTAAAAGTAAAAAAAGACCGTAAAGGTCTTTTTTTATTTTTAGACGGCTGAGACCTACAAGTTTTAAAGGACAAGAAGCAGCTAATCTTACACCATACGTTCATCACAATACAGGATTTGAAAGAAACAAACTTCAAAACTGAGCTTTTGCATGGTGAGTCATTAAAGTTCATTTGGATAAATGCGACAAGTGTATACTAATTTTGTAGGTTAGATTCTTTTACTTGCTAGTTCTAATGCTGTATTAGCTGTTGTTAGATTAATCTTTGTCTGCTCATTTAGATCGATAGGATGATAAAACCCCTTTGAAACCATATAGTTACTAATCACTTCATGTGTATCTACTGCTACTTTTAGCTGTTGACGTAATGTATCTCTTAACTCTTTGGATGCCGTTTCCGTTAAGGCAAATGCGAGATTCCTAACACCTGACTTTGAAGTGACTAAAAAATCAGTCGCTATCACTTGATCTGTTAATCCGCCCATGCCAGCTATATTTTGTAAGATATTTGTCATGACTGTTCACCAGTATATGTTAGGAATTCTTTCAATCGCTGTATATGCTCATGACCATTTTTCGCATCATCTAATAGTATTGTTTGTAAATCCAAATCTTGAGCAAGTGCACTCATTGTTGCTGATTTCGTAAGGCATAGACTTTTAAAATTAATTATTTCGTGTAATTCTAAAGTTTCATGAAGTCCTAAAGTTCTTTTCATTTTTGTCCTCCTAATATAAATATCCACACTATCTTCTGTTTTTACGATTCTTCTTATTCATCCATTTCCTAATTGCTTTTTAATATTTTAGAATCCAAATTCGAGCATAACAAACAACGCAGATGGTGACATTACATATAATGGAGCTTTGATGGAGGTGACTTAATGGAACAGGAAGATTTGACATTCCACGAGACAATGGAAGCTCATGAAATCATTAATTTAAAAACTGTTAGTTTACTAAAATCTAAATTAATGATGGGAATTTGCTTTGATAATGATTTAAAGAGATTAATGGAAAAAGATGTTCAGCAGTCAATCGCTGCTTTAAATGAATTAAAAGAGTTTTATGAGGGAGCAAGAACAAATACGACAATGAGGGGTGATTCAAAATGATCATGGATTACTTAGATCCACAAGGAGCGGAACATATGCCAGAAATGGCTGATGCCACTTTTTCAACAGATTTCTTATTGTCTATTAAAAGTGGGATTCATACTTATGCAATTGCAATAACTGAAACTACAAGTCCAAAATTAAGAACAGCTTTCTATCGTCAAATGGAGCAAATGATTGATTTACACGAAGAACTAACTGATTTGATGATCACTAAAGGGTGGCTATATCCTTTTGATGTTGGTAAACAAGTTGAACTAGATTTAAAGTCAGTTGAAAATGCACTTTTTATAGCGAACATGAAATTATTTCCTAATGATACAGATCGACTCGGGATGTTTGCAACGCCGAATAAATGAAAGAGGAGAAATTGAAGTGAAAGCCGTTACATACCAAGGTAATAAAAATGTACAAGTAAAAGAAGTAAAGGACCCTGAAATACAAAAATCAGACGATATTATTGTGAAAGTTACTACTTCTGCTATTTGTGGTTCAGATTTACACTTAATACACCAAATGATTCCTAATTTGCCAACCGATTATGTTATTGGTCATGAGCCTATGGGAATAGTAGAAGAAGTTGGTCCTGGGGTTGAAAAGTTAAAAAAAGGTGACCGGGTCATCATCCCTTTTAATGTTAGCTGTGGTTCATGTTGGTACTGTACACATGATATTACAAGTCAGTGTGACAATTCCAATGTACATGGTGAAATGGGCGGATTTTTTGGTTATTCAGAAACAACCGGTGGTTATGCAGGCGGTCAAGCTGAATACATGAGAGTACCTTATGGGAACTTTACACCGTTCAAGCTGCCAGAAAATTGTGAAGTAGAGGATGAAAAATTGGTTTTACTTGCAGATGCTGCATCAACAGCTTACTGGAGTGTTGATAACGCAGGTGTAAAACCAGGTGATACAGTCATTGTTTTAGGTTGTGGTCCTGTAGGATTACTAACGCAGAAGTTCGCGTGGTTTAAGGGTGCAAAAAGGGTCATAGCAGTTGACCATTTGACTTACCGCTTGGAACATGCAAAACGGACAAATAATGTTGAGACAATTAATTTTGAGCACCATGAAAATGTCGGAGAGTATTTGAGAGAAATCACAAAAGGTGGAGCGGATATTGTCATTGATTGCACTGGAATGAGTGGGAAAATGACACCGATGGAATATCTTGCAACAGGATTGAAACTACATGGTGGTGCAATGGGTGGAATCGTGATCGCATCACAGGCAGTACGTAAAGCAGGGACAATCCAAATAACTGGTGTGTATGGAGGTCGATATAACGCCTTCCCGTTAGGAGATATTTTTCAAAGAAATGTAAATATAAAGACAGGGCAAGCACCTGTCATTCCATATATGCCTTTCCTTTATAATCTCATAAATGAAAGGAAAATTGATATAGGTGATGTCATTACTCACATCTTACCTTTAAACGAAGCGAAGCGTGGATATGAAGTCTTTGATACAAGAACAGATGGGTGTATTAAAGTGATTTTAAAACCATAATGAATAAATAAGTAAGCAAACACAAAACTTACATACAAAAAAACCATTTCCTAAAGGAAGTGGTTCTTTTTGTAGTAAAACCAAAGAGTTAATTTGATCTTATAATGAAACTTTTGCTAAATATTCTTCAAGTTGTTTGAATGTGCCACCGAATCCTTGTTTCATTGATTCGTGTCCAGCCTCGTATGACTTTATTTCTTTTTCAGTTGCATTTATTGGGTAGCCTCTTAATGTAAGCGTCGTCTTACCATCATTCTCTTCAAGCGTTAAAATGTTATGAACCTCTAAAGGCCATGGTCCCATTTGAGGAAACGGTGAATTAGTAATATTACCATCTTGGTCAGAGAACGAATTTACAAATTCAATTTTTTCAGGTTTTACGATTTCACCGTATACAAAAAGTCCCCACATTTCAAATCCTTCAGGTGATCTCATACTATAGTGGAATCTTCCACCTGGTCTGAAATCTAGTGATTCAACTGTAAGCTCTAGGCCTGTAGGGCCCCACCAGTTTCTTAAGTGTTCTTTTTCAGACCAAACTTTAAAAACTAATTCACGAGGAGCATCTAACACACGAGTAATCACAAGTTCATTTTTTTCTACTTTAAATTGGTTTTCATTCATCATTAATTCCTCCAAAATTTTATTAAGATGACGTAAGGTAGTATTTATAATTTTTAAATATGGGTTGCAAGGCGTTCTAAAGTCTGTTTGCCACCTTCAATTGCACCAAATTTAATGACGTTATTGCGCTCTACTGGTGAAGCAAATAATGTACACATCGTAAGTAAGGTTTTACCTTCGTTTTCCTCAAATGTAACTGTGACTACAAATGATCTAGGATCATTTTCCTCGCCTGTACCGTGTTTATAAACAAGTTTTTCCGGCTTTACAATTTTAAATATTGAATTTGATTTGGATAGTCAACACCCTCTGGACCATGCATGATAAAAGTCCAAATTCCACCTGGTCTTATATCCCTTTCATGAGTTGTGATTGTAAATCCATTTGGTCCCCACCAGTTCCCTATATGAACAGGATCCGTAAAAGCACTAAACACTAGGTCTCTTCGTACATCAAACTCACGACTAATTGTTATTTGACGGTTCTCTAAAATTTACATGTCCATCAGATAAATGACTCATTTTTTCCTCCTTTAGTAGTTAAACTAAACATCCTTTCTAATAGTTTGAAATTAAAAGCGCTAGGATCATATTTGCAGCAAATAAGTTATGTTATTTACCTTGTAATTTTTTTAAGTAATCATCCAATCGATCCAACTGTCCTTCCCATACGTGACGAAAGGATTCAATCCACGTATCCATCTCTTTAAGTGGTTGAGGTCTAAGCTTATAAATTCTTCGATTGGCAATAGGTTGAACTTCTACAAGACCAGCTTCACTAAGAACACGGAGATGTTTAGAAACTTGAGGTTGCTTTAGATCCAACTTTTCAGCAATTTCTCCGACTGAAAGTGGTCCGTCACGTAATAGTTCAACAATCTGTAATCTGTTAGGTTCTGCAAGAGCGATCAAAGTCGAATTCATAATTGAAATATACCTCAATAGGAATATTCCTGTCAAGGAATATTCAAAAGCGGTTTTAATTAATAAAATATGCAGATGGAAGGTAGCGAAGTTGACGAAAGATTTCATAGAAGAAAAGGGAGTAATAATCCTAGTATGTTCTATATAAAAATTGAGTATCCATCATCACAATTTAAAGTAAGCTTCACTATGTTTTGTCGATATTTTTTCCGATTGAGTACTCGATTTTATGTTACTATTTATTTGACTGAATTATTTGAAAATCTAAAGGTGGGTGTTTTTATGAGTTTGAAAGAGTATGAGGCTTCGTTTTTGACTTATGTTAAGAAAATATTAAACATTCAAGAAGCAATTAGTGTTCTTTATTGGGATCTAAGAACCGGTGCACCTAAAAATGCAGTTCGTCAGCGTTCAAATGTTATTAGTCAACTTTCATCAGATGTTTTTAAAATGAGCACTTCAAAAGAGATGGAACATTATTTAATTACACTAGAGGAAGCGATTCAAGCAGGAAAATGTACTTTAGAAGTCGAGAAAACAGTTGAGTTCTTGAGAAGAGAATTTGATCATAATACAAAAATACCGGTTGAAGAATATGAAGCATATGTAAAATGCCAGGCAGAAGCGGAGAGTGTTTGGGCAGAAGCAAGGACAGAAAATAACTTTTCAAAATTCGAACCATATTTAACAAAAATAATCGAATATAAACGAAAGTTTGTAGAGTATTTAAGATATGGTGATTCAAAGTATGATACATATTTAAAACAATACGAACCAGGTATGACAGTTGCGAAACTAGATGAAGTTTTTGCTGTTGTACGTGAAAAGTTAGTCCCAATTGTAAAAGCAATTTCTAATAGTGGCAAAAATTTTGAAAGAGAAGAAATGAAAGCAAATGTATCAAAACATAAGCAAAGAGAAATTTGTGAAGATTTTTTATCCACGCTTGGTTACGATTTTAACTCAGGTCGTTTAGATGAAACTTCACATCCATTTGCAACAAATATAAACTTAGGTGATGTTCGGGTAACGACTACATATCATGAAGATTACTTTGCGAAAGCGTTATTTAGTACAATACATGAATGTGGTCATGCATTATATGAGCAAAATATTTCAAAAAGCTTAGAAGGATTACCAATTGCCCAAGGAGCATCACTTGGAATTCACGAATCTCAATCACTTTTATATGAAAAAATGATTGGTCAAAGCTTTGAATTTTGGAAAGGTAATTATGCTAAATTGACGAAGAAATTAAATGGTGTGTTAGATGATGTAAGTCTAGAGGATTTCTACAAAGCGATTAATCATAGTAAACCATCATATATTCGGATCGAAGCTGATGAATTAACGTATCCACTTCATATTATGTTACGTTATGAAATTGAAAAAGACTTATTAGATGGTCTTATCCAAGTAAAGGATTTACCAGCAATTTGGAATAAAAAAATGGAAGAATATCTTGGCGTTATCCCACCTACAAATCGTGAAGGTGTCTTACAAGACGTTCATTGGTCTATGGGTCTCTTTGGATATTTTCCAACCTACGCTCTTGGTGCTATGTACGCAGCGCAAATAAAAGCAACAATGGAAAAGGATTTAACAAATGTAGATGAATTAATCGAATCTAATGATTTTCACTCAATACTCAATTGGTTAAAAATAAATATTCATCAATACGGAGCAACAAAAACTCCTCAAGAACTATTAAAAGATGTAACCGGTGAAGAATTAAACGTTCAATATTATATTAAATATCTTGAGAACAAATACGCAAATTTATATGAATTATCATTTACCGAGCAGAAGATGGGATCAGAAGCATAACTTTCTTAAAAGCAGTCTGAATGAATATGTTGCAGATAAAATCATTAGGCTTTAATTTGAAAATGGAAATAATTGACCACTGATTGATACGTTTAAATCAGTTATACTTAATTTGCACAACATAGAAATAAAAACTCCTTTGAAACGTTTAGGCAATTCAATGGTATTCGTTCATTTATGAATGAATCCTTGAATTGTTTTTTTTTTGCATAAAATTCCTACATTTTACAAAAGGTAAGAAGTAGAAAGGATGGTAAATTATGCCTTTGATCTTATCTGTTGGAACAGCAGTTCCTAAACATAAAATAAATCAAGAAAACATTGTTCCATTTGTTAGAGAATTATTTATAAGCAAATACCCATCAATCGACAGGCTTTTATCTGTATTTCAAAATGGAGAAATTCAGTCGAGATATCTTTCTAAAGAGTTATCATGGTATAGCGAGAATCACAGTTTTGAAGAAAAAAACCAAATATATGTTGAGACCACAATTCAGCTTTCATTAGATGCATTAAAAGATTGTTTGGAAAATAAAGAGCTATTATCTTCGGAGATTTCAATTGATGAAATTGATGGAATCATATTTGTTTCGTCGACTGGAATATCTACACCTACAATAGATGCACATATTGCAAATATCTTACCATTTAAATCAACAATTAAGAGAATACCAATTTGGGGATTAGGTTGTGCTGGTGGTGCAAGCGGAATCGCACGTGCCTTTGATTATTGTAAAGCACATCCAGAGTCTAATATTTTACTAATCGCAGTAGAACTTTGTAGTTTAACATTTCAAAAAGAGGATTTATCTAAAAGTAATATTATCGGAACTTCTCTTTTTGCGGATGGGGCAGCAGCTGTATTGGTAATTGGTGATGAATCCAAATTGAAGGAACGAACAATTCACAGTGCACTTCCGAATATTGAGCAAACACATTCAACTTTGATGCCTAATTCATTAGATGTGATGGGGTGGGATGTTCGGAATTCAGGACTTTTTGTTATTTTTTCAAGAGATATTCCATCAATCATAAAAAATTGGTTAGAGCCTGTCGTAACAAATTTTTTAAGTGTTAATAATATAGTATTGAATGATGTTTCACATTTTATTGCACATCCTGGTGGGAAAAAAGTATTGGATGCCTATGTTGATTCACTAGAAATTGATGAAACAAAGACGAGGATCTCACTTGATATATTAAAAAAATATGGAAATATGTCTTCCTGTACTGTTCTATTTGTTTTAAAAGAATTTATGAAAATAGGGAAGAAAAACGATTATGGTTTATTATGCGCATTAGGTCCTGGATTTAGCTCCGAACTCTCACTTTTGAAATGGATTGAATGCTAATGTTAAAAATCTTATTTGTGTTTATCATTTTTCAAAGATTAGCTGAAGTATTCATTGCTAAAAAGAATGAAAAGAAATTAAAAAAACGCGGTGCAATTGAATTTGGAAAAGAGCATTATAAATATTTTATTATATTACATAGTACATTTTTTATCTCAATCATAATAGAGAATACTTTTCTACAAGTTAATGAATACGGATTTTTACCATCAATATTCATTATGTTCATCATTCTTCAATTAGCAAGAGTATGGGTGATTTCGACATTAGGAGAACGTTGGAATACAAAGATTATTGTACTACCATCAGAAAAGTTAGTGAAAAAGGGCTTATATAAATATATTAAGCATCCAAATTATTTGATTGTCACAATGGAATTGATCATCATACCATTACTTTTTCATGCGTATATCACAGCGGTGATTTTTTCAATTTGTAACTTCATGCTTTTAAAAGTAAGGATAAAGGAAGAAAATAAAGCGCTATTATATTCAATTGAATAAACCATTGACATCAATCATATATTTGTTATTATTAATATAGAATGAAAATCATTATCAACTTCGAAAGGTGTTGGACGTCAATGGTTATTGGATTTGTGTCTGCAACTATTCTTTTATACTTTGGCTTAACTAAATATGTGCTAAAACAAGTTCAAAACTAGGTGATGTTACCTAGTTTTTTTATTTTTAATGAAATCGCCTATACATTCTTCTTCCCAATTAATATATATACGGATAAAATAATTTTAGGGTTTATTTGAGTTTGATATGAAATGGGGAAATCACGTTGCAAAATACTAAGGTTAACAGAGGGGATTTATTAAATAAGGTTTCTTCAGGAATCGAGTTATTAACGAATCAAGAAAATTCGAAGGAATTATTCCAATTAAAAAAGTTAGCTTACAAAATACAAAATAAAGAAAGTTATTATGTTTTTTGTGGACATTTTTCAGCTGGTAAGTCTTCATTGTTAAATGATTTATTACAAGTTGAAAAGCTTCCTACAAGCCCAATTCCAACAAGTGCAAATGTAGTGAAATTGAAAAATGGTCAGAATGATTTATTAATTACATTAAAAAATGGTGACATGTATCAAATTGAAGATGAAATTGAAGTTGAAGATTTAAAGAAGCTTGCTAAAGATAGCTCTTCAATTATTGAATTAGAATGGAGCCAAGAATCATTTAAGATTCCTGAAGGAGTAGTATTAATTGATACACCAGGGATTGATTCTACAGATGTGGACCATTTAGATGCAACAAATTCTGTCATACATTTAGCGGACTGTATTTTTTATTTAATGGATTATCAACACGTCCATTCAAAAACAAATATTGATTTTATTCATTCGTTAATTGAAAAAAATGATCGAGTATGCTTAGTCATTACTTGCATTGATAAACATGATGAAACTGAATTAACTTTCGATGCATTTAAGGATGGCGTTATTAGCAATTTAAAGAAACAGGGTTTAGAAAAATTAACAATTTTTTATTTATCGACGAGAGATAAATCAGTACAAAATAATGAATATCAATCTTTTATAGGCTTTCTGAACAATTTATATAATCAACAAGAAACAATGCAAATTGAGCATGATACTTCAAGTTTTAAAACTATCATGAAAGAACAAATGCAACATCTTGAAAATGAACAAATTGAATTGGATGAAAGCTTTCCACAATATAAGGAAGAGTACAATGAGATATTGACTGAAATATCTGTATTAAACAATGTAAAAGTTCAATTTGAAGAAGACTGTTCTCAAACAACTCAACAAGTATTAACAAATTCAAACATTACACCCTTTGAAATGAGGGATTTAGCTTCAAACTATCTTGAATCAGAAATTGCTTTATTAAATAAAGGTTTTTTCCAATCACGTAAAAAACTTGAAGTTGCTTCTGAAAATGCAAAACAATTATTTATCAGTAAAGTGAAAGAGCTTACAGAAAAACAAATTGAATATTTTATTAAAGAAGCAGCAAAATCTGCGGTAAATCGTATTGAAGAGATTAGTGTAGATCTGAATAAACATAATCATATTCTAGAGCCAAAACTTACTGAATTGACGCTCTGCCCAAAGCCGACTCAATTAATTAATAATAGTGGTAACTACTTATTACAATATACGAAAGAAGTCAGTGACGGTATTAAAGCGGTCTATCGAAAAGCGATTAATGAATTCATTCAGTCTGTATTGATAGAACTAGCTAGTCAAAGCGAAAAACGTTTAAACGAACTAAATAGTAAGAAAGTTGAGATGGGGCAAAAAGTCAGAGAATTAGAGACAATTGATATGAAGAATCATCAACTCATCCAATCTATTCAAGATATAAGAGAGATTTTAGAAAAGAATCAAGTTCAATCAGGAAATGTAACAACTATTTTACCAATTCGAATGTCTGTAAATGAATTAATTAAGAAAGATATATTAAAAGATGATATTCAGGTCGAATTGGAAATTGAAGAAAGATCTGATACGAATCAAATTGATACAGTTAAATATGCAAATGAAGAAATTCAATCAAAGTATGAAGTTGCTGATCTTTTACTTAGTAAGCTTGCTGAAAATAAATATATTAAAAGTAAAATTGATGTGTTAATCGAAAAAAGAAATCAGATTAAATCAAATGAATATACAATTGCACTATTCGGTGCATTTAGCTCTGGTAAAACGTCATATATTAATACTTTACTGGGAAATCGCATACTACCAGTGTCTCCGCATCCAACAACAGCAGCTATATGTAAAATAAAAAAATCAACAGTAGATTCTGCAAATAAAACGGCAGAAGTTACGTATAAATCATTTGAAACATTACAGGAAGAGTTTCTTGATTTTTTCAAAAAATGGGGAATTGATAGTAATGGTAAAGAATGGATTCAAACGCTAAAAATTGTCATTACAAAACAAAAAGAAAAAGTACCAACGGATGCACTCATTTATGCAGAAAGTGTTTGTCATAACTATGAGGAAATGAGTCATTTATTAGGTACGACACAAACATATCATTTAGATGATTACGTTCGAGTAATTAGTGAGGAAGTTAGAGCTTGTTTTGTAAAAGAAAGTACTGTTTATTATGATTGTGAATTGACACTAAATGGAATTGTATTAGTTGATACACCTGGTGGAAACAGTATCCACTCACGACATACCGAGCTTGCTTTTGATTACTTGAAAAAAGCTGATTTAATTTTATATGTAGCACATTACCAACACGCATTTACAAGACAAGACGAGTCATTCTTAATGCAAATTGGGCGAATGAGAGAAAGCTTTGACAGCGATAAAGTCTATTTTGTATTAAATGCGTCAGATTTAGCGAAGGATGCTGATGAAATTACAATCGTGCAAAACTTCTTTATTAATCAATTAACGAAGTTAGGGGTTCGCTTCCCTTCAGTGTTTCCAGTATCAAGTATGCTTCAAATGAAAGGCTACAACACTTCATCAGTCGGTTTGGATCTTGAAGCTAATTATAGAAAATTAAATGATAAAATTCGAAACTATTTCCAATATGAAATTGCAAATGAAGTGTTTAAAACTTTTATGAATGATCTGTTGGTGATTGAGAAAATTCTAATTGATACGATTAAACGTATTGAAAGAATTAAGGTTGAAAAGGAACAATTTTTAACAGAACTTAGCATCATTCGAAATCAAGTTCACACAATTAGTAAAAATACACTTCCTTCTTCATTACCAAGGTCCTTTGAGAAGGAAAATGAACAATTATTATTTTTCATAGAAAAGCGGATTGAATACCGTATGAGAGATTTATTCCCATATTTCTTTAATCCAAGCATTTTCAATCATTCAACGAAAAACAGTAAGCAATTAGTCATTACAAAAATTCGTGAATTTATCTATGAAGTGTTAGAAGAAATTATGAAAGAATTGAGAATTACTGGTTATCGTTTAGAGAAGTTCTTAATGAGTGAGATCAATGTGACTCAGATCCGTTTAATTGAAGAAATTCATTCAGTTCAAACAGAATTTATTGTACAAAAAAATGAGATACCTGATTTAGAAACGATTCAGCTTGAAAAGCCAGATCAATTCTTTAATGTAAACAGCTTCGAAAATTTAAAGTCATACTATAAAAATCCGAAAAGCTTTTTTGTAGAGAATATGAAAGAAAATATGATCGATGAATGTATTGCGCAATTAAAAACACCATTAAAGTCCTACCTTACAAGCATGGAGCAAATCTTTATCAATCATTATCAAAGTCAATATGTTGATACACTTACATCTTTATTTAATAAGTGTGAGCAACAAGTTGAAAATGATATTGAACAATCAATTGAAGCTACAAATAACTTAGATGAAAATGTCGTCCAAGAAGATGTATTAAAATTGTTTAAAAATTTGATCTAAATAAAGGTGGCCAAATACATTGAAATATGTGATTGATACGGTTCTGGCAAATACATTACGTAACCATCCAAATGTTGTTTTTTTAGATTGTCGATTTCAATTAGCTGATTCAAGCTATGGCTACAACGCTTATGTGAAAGATCATATTCCACATGCTAGATTTGTTGATTTAAAAAA
>Ga0102589_1004114_pt1 | contig 14094 bp, 15 predicted proteins | sample AraplaMF_Col_mLB_FD_76858 | JGI IMG/M metagenome (GOLD analysis project Ga0102589, IMG submission 76858) | Arabidopsis root microbial communities from the University of North Carolina, USA - plate scrape MF_Col_mLB | ecosystem: Host-associated > Plants > Roots > Endosphere | place: USA... | reverse complement strand
GAAGCCCTTGTCGGCCAGCAGCTCCAGCGTGCGTGCCAGGTCGGGCTGCTTGAGGATCTCGCCGGCCTTGACCGGGCTACCGTCAGCGAGGAACACCTCGCGCGTGCCGCGGTAGCGCTCCATCACTTCGCGACGGCTGCCATAACCGCGCTCAAGTCGCGGGTACACCTCGAAGCCTTCGCGCGCGATGCGGATCGCCGGCGCCAGCGAGGTCTTCAGCGGCAGACGCCCGTACTTTCCGGAAACGTGCACCAGCGCCGCCGGCAAACCGGGAATGCCGGCCGACCAGGGTCCATTCGTGGCGCGATCGCGATTGAGCTCGCCCTTGTCGTCGAGGTAAGCGGCTGGCGTCGCCGCGGCCACCGCGGTCTCGCGCGCATCGACGAAGACATCCTTGCCGCTCTTCGCATCGTGCAGCAGGAAGAAGCCGCCACCGCCGATGCCCGAGCTGATCGGCTCGACCACGGCCAGCGTCGCCGACACGGCGACCGCTGCGTCGAAGGCATTGCCGCCCTTGCGGATCATTTCCATGCCGGCATCGGTGGCCAGCGCGTGGGCGCTGGCGATCGCCACGCCGGGCGGATGGCCTGCAGGCCTGGCGGTTTTCTGGGCTGCGTGAAGCGGCAGCGTTGCGGTGAACAGGAGACTGGCGGACAACACACTGGCGCTCACCAGCACACGCAACGCTTGACGCATCATTTCAGCTCCTGCTGCAGGCGAGCGAGCTTGGCCAGCAGCTGTTCGTTGGATTCGGGATATTCCGCGTCGGGATCGATGCACTCGACGGGACAGACGACCACGCACTGGGGTTCGTCGAAATGTCCGACGCATTCGGTGCAGCGCGCCGGATCGATCACATAGATGGTCTCGCCCTGCGAAATGGCCTGGTTCGGGCAAGCCGGCTCACAGACATCGCAGTTGATGCAGAGCTCGTTGATCTTGAGGGACATGGGGGGGCGTCGTCATTCCCGCGAAGGCGGGAATCCAAGGACTCTGGTTCCTGATATGCGTGCCGTACTGGCAAAAGCAACGTCCTTGGATCCCCGCCTTCGCGGGGATGACGATTCCACAAAGGCGGGGCCGCAAGCGGCCCCGCGTGGAATCGTCACTTGGCTTCGATGAACTCGTACTTCGCGCCCGACGGCTCGACGGCGGCCTTGACGCGCTCGCTGTCGGCGCTGGCACCGATGAACATCACGCGCACGCCCTTCATCGCGCCCGGCTGTGCGCCGGTGAACGAAGCGATCGCCAGGTCGGCCGACTTGGCCGAGTTCTGCGAACCGAAGGCCAGCAGCGTGCCCTCGACGCCACCGCGGGCGACGTCACCCTGCGCCTTCTCGAGCTGGCGGGCGTACTCGCCTTCGAAATCGGCGCCGGCCGGATCCGGCAGCGTGTACAGGTAAACGTTGGTGGCACCTTCGATGTTGCGCTTGACCACTTCGGTCAGGTAGGTGTCCCACGCGGCGCCTTCATTGGTGGTCGGCGCAACCAGCGGCGCCTGGACGACGGCAGCGGTCTTGTCTTCGCCCTTGTTGCAGGCAACCAGCAGCGGCATCGACAGGCAGGCGAGCAGCAGCAGGCGGGTGGTGGTCTTCATACGGGGTCCCCTTTGTTGGTTTCAGGTTGTAATGATGGAACTGGTGGAGGATCTGGTTCGGGTATGGGGGCGTGTCGCCGGGCGGTTGCGGGTGATCAACGGTGGTTGCGTTGCCATTGCGCCTGCAACGCGGCGGCTACCGCTGGTGGCACGAAACCCGAGACATCGCCGCCCAGGCGGGAGATCTCGCGCACCAGCGAAGAGGAAATGAAGCCGTACTGCTCGGCCGGCGTCAGGAACAGCGTCTCGACTTCCGGGATCAGGTGGCGGTTCATGCTGGCCAGCTGGAACTCGTACTCGAAGTCCGACACCGCGCGCAGGCCGCGCAGCAGCACGCCGCCACCGACGTGGTCGACGAAATGGGCCAGCAGGCTGTCGAAGCCGCGGACCTCGACGTTCTCGTGGTGCGCCACCGCCTTGCGCGCCAGCTGGACGCGCAGGTCCAGGGGCAGCGCCGGCCCCTTGCCGGGGCTCTCGGCCACGCCGATGATCAGCCGCTCGAACAGCGGAGCCGCGCGATCGACCAGGTCGATATGGCCGTTGGTGATCGGGTCGAAGGTGCCGGGGTAGACGGCGATTCGGTTTCGGGCCACGGTCATTCGGGTCGTCGACAGGTGGCCGAAGTGTAACAGTGACGCCAATTTCGGGCGCCAGCCCGTGGGCGACACAGCATCCCGCCGGCTTTACGCCTGCGGCGCCGAGCGCCGGTAGAGGGCATATCGCACCTCCCGGGTCCGGCCTTCGCGGTGCAGGCGCCAGTCCGGCGGCAGTTGCGGCGCTGCGTCATGCGGCGCTTCCACGTAGAGCCAGGCGTCGGGCCCGAGGCGGGCGGCGACCAGCGGCAGCACCGCGTCCCACAGGCCGGCAGCGAAGGGCGGATCGATGAAGGCCAGGTCGAAACCGGCTTCGGGCTGGGCGGCCAGCCAGGACAGCGCATCGGCCTGGACCACCGTTGCCGCCTCCCCGCCGGGCAAGCGCGCGGCGAGCGTGCGCAGGGCATCGGCCAGTCCCGGATCGCGTTCGACCAGGACCGCGCCGGCGGCACCACGCGACAGTGCCTCCAGCCCGAGTGCGCCACTGCCGGCGAAGACGTCGAGCACCCGGGCACCGGGGAGCATCGGCATCAACCAGTTGAACAGGGTCTCGCGCACCCGGTCCGACGTCGGTCGCAGGCCGGCCACGGCCGGCACGCTCAGGCGCGTGCCGCGCCAGCGTCCGCCAATCAGGCGCACCTTGCCTGCGGCCTCGTTGGTCGGGTTGGACACGACGGTGGGATGGCGCCGGGGCGGTTTGTTCATCGGGGTCGGGAGGGGGCCGGTGCTAGCATGTATGCATTCTCGCGCATTCGCCGACTCCCCCCTCGATGCTCAGTTTTTTCCGCCGCAAGAAACCCCAGACTCCAGCCGAAGCGGCAAAGCCGGGCGCCAGCGAGGGCGCGTACAGCATTGAGGAACTGGCTGCCGCCTTCCCTGCGCCGCAGGAGCATGAAGCGCCGGAAGTCGTCGTCGAGTCCGAAGCGCCTCCCGCCGCCGAACGGCGCGAACCGGTCGAAGCAGAACCGGTCCCGGTCCCGGTCCCGGCCGAGTTCATCGCCGCAGCGCTCGACGTGGAGCCGGTCACTGTGCCGTCGCCAGCCGCGGCCCCCGTGCCGGCGACTGAGCCCGTCCTGCCTCCCGAAGCCGCCCTCGCCACGCACCCGGTGATCCCGGCCGCAGCGCCGGGCAAGACCGGCTGGCGCGAGCGCCTGCGCGGCAGCAGTTTCGCGCGCAGCTTCAGCGGCATGTTCTCGCGCAACCCCAAGCTCGACGACGACCTGCTCGACGAAATCGAGACCGCGCTGATCACCGCCGACGTCGGCGTCGGCGCCACCACCCAGCTGATCGAATCGCTGCGCAAGCGCATGAAGGGCCGCGAGTTCGCCGATGCGCAGGCGCTGCTGTCCGCATTGCGCGCCGACCTGCTGGCGATGCTGCGCCCGGTCGCCCAGCCGCTGCAGATCGACACCAGTGCCAAGCCTTTCGTGCTGCTCACCGTGGGCGTCAACGGCGTCGGCAAGACCACCACCATCGGCAAGCTGGCCAAACGCTTCAAGGACGAGAACCGCCCGCTGATGCTCGCCGCCGGCGACACCTTCCGCGCTGCCGCCGTCGCCCAGCTGCAGGCCTGGGGTGATCGCAACGGCGTGCCCGTCGTCGCCCAGGGCCAGAACGCCGACGCCGCCTCGGTCGCCTACGACGCCCTGCAGGCCGCCCAGGCGCGCGGCACGCAGGTGCTGATCGCCGACACCGCCGGCCGCCTGCACACCCAGCAGGGCCTGATGGCCGAACTGGGCAAGATCAAGCGTGTGATCCAGAAGCTGGACGCCAATGCGCCGCACGAGGTGTTGATGGTGATCGACGGCACCACCGGACAGAACGCCCTCTCGCAGCTGCGCCAGTTCCACGCCGCAGTCGGCGTGACCGGCCTGGTCGTGACCAAGCTCGACGGCACGGCCAAGGGCGGCGTGGTGTTCGCGCTGGCGCGCGAGTTCGGCATTCCGATTCGCTTCGCCGGCATTGGCGAACGTCCGGAGGATCTGCGCGTGTTCGACGCCGAGGCCTTCGTCGACGCCCTGCTGCCCGAGTCGCTCGGCGCCTGACGCCGTCCATATCACGCATGGCCGCGCCGGAACCCGCCAACGCGCATCGCCCCATGCGTCGCCGCAACGTCCTGCTGATCGCGCTGGTCGTGGCGTTCGTGCTGCTGGTGCTCGCGTTGCGCTGGGTGGGACAGCCCAGTCGCGTCGCCGGATTGATCCTCGCCGAAGCCAGCAAGTCGCTCGGCCTTGAGATCACCGCCGCCGGCGCCAGCGAGTACCGCTTGCGCGGCACGCCGATGCTGTTGCTGCGCGATGTCGTCGCGCGCCAGCCCGGCGCGCCGACGCCGCTGCTGCGTGCCGAGCGCATCCAGCTTGAAGTGCCCTGGGCCACCATCCGCGCGGCCGGCGACGACCTGACCGTGCGGCGCATCGAACTGGACGCACCGCAACTGGTCATCGCCGCGCTGCAGCGCTGGCTGGCAACGCGGCCGCCGTCGGAAACGCGCATCCCGACTTTCACCGATGGCCTGCGCCTGGTGCGCGGCCGTGTCATCGGCGATGGCTGGTCTGTCGACGCGCTCGATATCGACTTGCCCGCGCTGTATCCGCAGCGTTCGCTTTCCGCGCAACTGCGTGGACGCTTCGTCAGCGGCAGCCTCGCCGCACCGTTCGACCTCGAAGCCGCGCTCACCCGCCCCGCCGCCAACGCGGGGCTCGGCCTGACCGGCAGCGTCGGCGTCGAGCAGGCGCCGTGGTCGCTGCCGATGCGCCTCACGCTGTCCGGTCGCGTCCACGACGGCGACGACGGCCTCGGCATCGACATCGTCCGCCTCGGCGCAGCAGCCCGTTACCGCAACGGCGACACCGAACTGCCGTTCGTGTTCGGCCTCGCCGGCCCGTTGCGCTTGCACTCTGGTGAAGTTCGCATGTCGCCGCTCGGCTTCGCCCTGCGCGGACGCGATGCCATCCCGAGCCTGCACGCCCGTGGCGGATTCGCGTTTGGTGACGTGCTCGCATTGCAGCTGGGCGGACTGATCGCCGACTGGCCGAAGGCCTGGCCGGAGCTGCCGGAACCCCTGGAGTCCTCGGTGTCGGCGCTGCCTTTCAGATACGAATACCGCGGGCGCCCCGACCTCTCCGATACCAGCGCCATGCAACTGCAGCGCGATGCCACGCGTTTCGAAGGCCGCTTCCGCCTGCCGGAAGTGCTGACGTGGATCGACGCGATCGACAACGGCACGCCGCTGCCGCCGCTGGCGGGCCACCTGTCGACGCCACGCCTGGAGATTCCCGGCGGGACGCTGGAAGGTGTCGAAGTGGACTTCACGCCGACACCGGGCGAGGCGATGTCGCCATGACGGACTTGTTCGCCACGCGCCTGCTGGCTTGGTTCGATGTCAGCGGCCGCCACGACCTGCCCTGGCAGCACCCGCGCTCGCCGTACCGCGTGTGGCTGTCGGAGATCATGCTGCAGCAGACGCAGGTGAAGACTGCGGCGCCCTACTTCGAACGCTTCATGGCTGCGCTGCCGACCTTGCGCGACCTCGCTGCCGCGCCGCTCGACGACGTGCTCGCGCTGTGGTCCGGCCTGGGCTACTACGCCCGCGCGCGCAACCTGCATGCAGCGGCGAAGCGCTGCGTCGAACTGCACGATGGCGAACTGCCGCGCGACCTCGACGCGCTCACCGCCCTGCCCGGCATCGGCCGCAGCACAGCCGCGGCGATCGCCTCGCAGGCGTGGGGCGAGCGTTGCGCGATCCTCGACGGCAACGTCAAGCGCGTGCTCACCCGCTACCACGGCATCGACGGCTACCCCGGCCTGCCGGCAGTCGAGAAGCAACTGTGGTTGTTGGCCGAGGAGCATGTCGCCCGCGCGCAACTGCCGCCCCTGCGGATGGCCGATTACACCCAGGCGCAGATGGACCTCGGGGCGACCCTCTGCACGCGCGCCGACCCGGCCTGCGTGCTGTGCCCGATGCAGGACGATTGCGTCGCCCGCCGCGAAGGCCGCGTTGCCGACCTGCCCACGCCCAAGCCCGGCAAGACACCGCCGCAGAAGTACGCGCACGTGCTGTGGGCCGAAGACAACGCCGGCCGCATCCTCTTGCAGCGCAGGCCGCCGAGCGGCATCTGGGCGTCGCTATGGACACTGCCGCAGGCCGAGGACGACACGCTGGCGCAGGACTGGTTCCAGCAGCACCTGACCGGCGATTTCTCAACCGCGCAGAAACTGCCCGCCATCGACCACGCCTTCAGCCACTACAAGCTGCAACTGCAGCCACTGCGCTGGCGCGGCACCGCGCTGCGCGGCCGGATCGGCGAGAATGACGACCTGCGCTGGGTCGCACGCGAGGAACTCGGCGCGATCGGCATACCAGCACCGATCCGCAAACTGCTGGAAGCCAGCGCCCGGGAACCCTGAACCATGCCCCGCACCGTCTACTGCGAATACGAAAAGCGCGAAACCGAAGGCCTCGACTACGTGCCGTGGCCGGGTGAACTGGGCAAGCGCATCTTCGCCCACATCGGCAAAACCGCCTGGGCGGCATGGCTGGCGCACCAGACCATGCTGATCAACGAGAACCGGCTGTCGCCGCTCGACCCCAAGCACCGCGCCTTCCTCGAAGCCGAGATGGAGAAGTTCCTGTTTGGCGGCGACGCTGCCAAACCCGCCGGCTACGTCGCGCCGGAAACCTGAGTCAGGTTTTCTCGCGCTCGGCGACCTGCGCGGCGCGCTTTTCGCTTTCGGCCTGCTTCAGCGCCTTGGCATCGACCGGACGGATTTCCTTGATCCAGCACGGGATCTGGTTGGACGCCCGGCTCAGCACGAGGACCTTGTCGAAGTTCTGGTAAACCCGCCCGAACTGATTGGTCACGCTGATGGCCTGGGCGTAGTCCAGGTCCTGGCAGGTGCCCTTGAGCTCGAGCAGGTAGACCTCGCTGGGCTTGGTCCACACCGCCAGCGCCGTGTCGCCCAGGGGTGTCCAACCGTCGAGGCGGCCGAAGTACTGGAAGTTCGGCACCGGCGCGCCGGCGTGGGCGCGGTACAGCTGCAATTTGTCGGCATCGCTGATGCGCGACTCGCTGGCGCAGGCGCTGGCGAGCAACGCGGCCAGGCAGGCCAGGAAGAAGGCTTTCATGACGCTCTCCTGCAGCGCGCGGGCTGTCTGTGGAGGAACACGCCACAATCTTGCACCCGCCCGGCGGCGGCGCTGCAGCGGCCCGCGAACCCGTTCAGCGCACATCCGGTCTTGCCATGCCCGCCCGCGATCCGTATCATTCCGCTCCTCGCACGGCCTGACCGTCGCGGAATGGCCGGGTAGCTCAGTTGGTAGAGCAGGGGATTGAAAATCCCCGTGTCGGGGGTTCGATTCCCTCCCCGGCCACCATTCAAGTACAGCTTGTTTTAAGGGGTTTGCAGCGATGCAGACCCCTTTTTCGTTTCGGGGCCAAAATCGCTGTGGTGACCCTATGGTGACTTGGCTGCTGGCCGTAGTAGCCACAGGCACACGCCGTGGTGACGTGCGCGGCCGTCGTGGTGACCTGCGCCGTCACCAACAGACGCGCCACACGCCCCACCCTGTCCCGCCCGCTGCGCGACAGCGCCGGGCAACTGCGCGACCCACAGCGCCCCATCCGTCACGCCTGCGGCCCATCGGCGGTCCGACCGGTCGGCGCCATCGCTGATCCGCTGGCCGGTGCGGTGACCTCCCTGCGTGCAATCTGGCGCGGTCACCGGCAGTGACACCGCCAGAATTCGACGCGGCTGGCGGGGCATGTCAACCGTTGGGCGCCGTTCTGGCCTGCGGTAGGCTTGCGCCACCACACAGCCTTTCAGGGGGAAGGCCGTCATGCCGAGCACCACCGCTCCCACCGTCGCCACCGTGCAAGTCCCCGCGCCACAAGTTGCGGCCCAGCCTGCGCCCACCGTCACCATCAGCGATGGACTGATTATCGCCGCAACGCTGATCGGCCCGATTCTGGCCGTGCAGGCGCAAAAGTGGCTTGAAGTGATGCGTGAAAAGCGACACCGGAAGCAGTATGTCTTCCATCAATTGATGGCGACGCGAGCCGCGCGCCTGTCGCCCGAACACGTGCAAGCGCTGAACATGATTGACCTGACGTTCTACAACGGCCGCAGATTCGGTCGCATTCGCACAGCGAAGGAACAAGCGGTCATCGACGCATGGAAGGAATACCTTGACCACCTGAGTCAAGATCATGGCGACAGGTGGGAAGCGGCCATTTCAAAGCGTGACGAACTGTTCATCAATCTTTTGCACGTGATCGCTGCGGATGTCGGTTACGAATTCAACCGCGTTGAACTCGCCAAGGGCGCGTATTCTCCGCAGGCGCATGGCGATCTTGAGAAAGAACAGCAACAGGTACGAAAGTTGATCCTTGGCCTGCTGTCGGGTGATTCGTCCATCAACATGAACGTTGTCGGCTTCCCGGTCGATGAAGCGGCCATGAAGGCGCAGACGGAAATGTTCCAAGCACAGCTTGATGCGTTCACCGGCAAGGCGCCGCTGTCCGTCAGGATTGAAACGGACAAGCCGGCAGAACAGAAAACCGAAGCCGAGGGAGCTTAAACGATGGGGGCCGGCGCGTTCGTAGTTGCATGTATGGCGGCAGCCATTGGATCGCTGATCCTGATGTTTCCCTTGGCGGCACTCGCGGTCAAAGGGCCTCGGAAGGCAAAGCTTGGCTGGGGCAAGGGATTTGCGCTGTTTGGCATTTCAATTGCCATCGTTTCCGCAATCAACTTCGTCACCTTCCGATTGAAACCGTCGCTGCTGAACAGCAATGACATGTCGTTGCTGGGAATCGCGCAGATGTTTCTTGTGCCACTCGCAGTCAGTGTTGCGGTTATTTACCTGATGTGGCGCCCAAAAGGCGAATAGCAGCGCCCGTTACCGGCCGCAATCCATAGGCGCCTTCCATGGCGCCAGCCAGCACATTGCCCCCGCGTGCAATGTCGCTGGCGAGCGCGCCGCGCACCTGATCCACCATCACCCGCAGCGTGTCGCCGTCACGTTCGGCTGATGCGTGAGCCGGGCGCGCCTTACCGATAGAAGTTCGGAGGCGCCCAAAGGCCATCGCCGCTGAAGTATGGGCAACTATCCACGCCTGCCATCTGCCAAACCGTATCCAGAATGGAACGCAACACAGTGTCAGTGTCGATCTGCGTAGTGGGCAGATCATCCACAACAGGCGGCAAGATTACGGCCTTCGACGGAATCCGGCTTGGGAGGCGGTCTTCGAATCCATGGCCGACTGCGTGCACCATGTCCCAGTTCTCACCATTCAGGATGCTTAGGCAGAAATAGCTTTCACCAGCGATGCCTACGGCCGACAGTTTCGAAGACACACCGCCAAGCATGGCGCGCAAGTCGAAAGCAAGCGCAGTTAAGTCCAGACAATCAGCGCCGTTCTTCTCGGCCGATATCGACCGTTGAAGTTCGCGACCTGATTCCGCGACGCCGTTCCGGAAAAACTGAACATACTTGCTTGAATCAAATTCATTGGGCGCGTTGAAGAACACCAGTCCGTCAAGATTGTATCGATGAAAGGCCGAGTTGCCGCCAAACTGGAACGTGTCCTTGTAGAACGCGCGCGGGCTGATCGATGCCGGATCGATAAAGGACGACACAGGTAGTACGTGCAGAACAAGCCATGGGCCTTTCTTCATCGCGCGCCCCGCGATCTTGATTCCAAGATCGCCAAGGCGACGATCACGCCACGAATCGAGGCGTTCCACGGCAGACGCTCGCACGCCAAAGGCATTCCGGATAAGCGAGTACGGCATGGGGAAGTTTTGTGTGCCTTCGCGATAGGTAAAGCGCTGCGATCCGTCATAGTTGGTTCGAAACGGTCCGGCGCCAATCTGCTGGTCAACCGTAAGGACAAGCACGAATCCGCCGTCCACTTCGATCGTTTCGAACGTCACCCCACGAAGCGTCGGTTCAATCCCGCGGTGGATCATTTCGTTCAGGCGCTGGCGTGCAACTTCCGGCGTTACGCCTGAGATTGGGGTAAGCACGTCCGCATGGGAACCAACTTCATCAATTCCGTACACGATCTGCCCGCCATGCGTGTTCGCCAATGCGACCACGTCAGACAGGAAGTCCTTCCTGTCCTTGTCCTGTTTTCCGGGCAGCTCACGCTTGAAATCAAGCGTGGTTGATTCTGGTTCCCCGTTGGCGACCAGCGCCAGTATCCAGTCAAGGCTCGGTCCCGCCTTCATGAAGCGCATCCCCCTGTCCGCAATGCCCCATAGTCGCCCGAACGGCCGGCCTTTGCCAACGCTTCAGGTCACTTGCAGGCCGGAAGGGCCCATTACAAAGTTCAACGGCTCCGCTGGGTACTTGGCGTGCTTCCAGATTGTCCTGCAAAGAATTTCGAAGCTTGCGCAGATCTGTGAAAGTTCGACAAGCGGATCCTGTTGTTGTTCGGCCATCGTCTTTCGGGGCTCACCAAGCCGAATTTTTGAAACTGTGCCAAGCGGTGTGTTTACCTGCTCAAGAACAAGGCTACGTACCGACTTGTTCGCACCCATGGGTGTGCGATGCAACATTTCGTTGCGGATGTCTCCCATTCTTCGGAGCCAGCCCGGTGAATCCTTGGGCCCCAAGGCGACCAAAAGGCTGTGAACCATTGGGTCCGTTGCATGCATCTTGTTGGCGGGCTTTGCAAGCCAATCTTCAAGTCGTGCCAAACCGTCTATTCGATCTGGCGCGCCCACGTGCATGGCAACAATCGCGGCAATGTGGTCACGTGCTGAAGAAAGCTCGGATGCAAGGGAGTGAAAGTCTGCATACAGGTCGTGCAAGGCTGCGTTCGAAAACCATAGGCCAGGTTTCCGCTTCTCAGCCAAGGCCCATCGTAGCTGGTCGTGGTAGCCGTTCGAGACGTCACGAAGGCGGAGTCCGGACGCCCTGAGGGAAGCGCATACATACGACGCCGCTTCCGCGTACTGCGTGTCGCCCGCCTTTTCTGCTTGGTGCCCAATAGTTGACCAAGAATCTGCGGCGCCCAATCCATTCTGTGGGTCGCGTGCTCCAAAGTCCCAAATTTCCATTGGCGGCGAATTCGTGCCCGACATGTACTTCATGCAGGTTCCTATGTACCGGAGGCCGCATGCTTGGGTAGCGAATTCGAGGTGGGCTTTGGGCGATCCAAATACAATTGCGTCTGCCTGTTCGTCGTCAGAAACGGGGAACAAAGCCCAGCCGAGATTGGTCGGCGCACCCTTGATGCCGCCTGTGAAATGAACTTCTTCCGTCGCGTAGGATTTCCCGACCTTCACCCCATTGGTCTCAGCTTCCATGATTTCGGCACCAACCTCGCGCAAGGGTGGAAAGCAAACAGCCCAATGGCCCCATTTCATCCAATCATATATCGCCCCAGCACGGGCGGCACTTGGCGGAACGGACGGCATAGCAGCGCCGCATGGTCAGCGCTTAGACCGGGCGCGGCCGCCATCAACTGCTGCACTGTGACCGCGTGCAAGGCGATGCCCTGCGCGCGAAGTGACTTGATGGCCGCGAACTGGTCGGGAATGGATGCGGTCAGGCGCAGCGCTTCCAAATAGTCGCCCTCGAACAGGTACATGGGCGGGTCTTCAAACATAGTAATTGCCATGGCAGCGCCGAAAGCACCGGCAACCCCTTCCTCCAACCATGACGGGTCGCCGGTCAGCCCGTCCAGCGCGTGAACCAGTTCGTGCGCCAGTTCGGCGACGCAGCAGGACCAATCGCGCAGCGCGTTGATTTCCAGTTCAATGCTGATGGTGTCACCGACGCGCCGCGTGCATCCCGTCGTGGTCGCCACGAACGTGGCCGGTCGGATGGTCGCGCATCCGCGTCGCGGCCCCAACATGCGTTCGGCCTCGCGTAACAAGCGCCTTTGCAGGTCATGCACGGCCGCAAGATCGCACACCGGGGCCACATCAGGCAGGTCAAAGCCAAGATACACAAGCATGCCGCGTCACCTTGTGAGAAAAGGCGCCCTGCTGCGCATGGGTGGATGCCGACAGCAGGGCGAAATGGCAGGTGGTTCTGCGGCCACCTGCCGTGCCATCCGTTTGGCCTTCAAGCGGGCCTTCCAAGGGGCCGTTTTCCGGTTTTAAGTGGAAGGAAACTTGGCGGCCGGTTAATGGGGTGGTGGTGAAGTTATCGCCAATCCCACCCCCACCCGTGCCCCGGTCAGTGCGTGGCCGTTGACTGACTTTGCCGAATCGACCACCGTTGGCATATCGCGCCTTCGGCGCTTTGGGGGAGGGGGTGTCGGTGGAGATTTTCTTGATCATGGTTCTGGCGTCGTTTGTGGACCCGATTCGTTGGCTTGTGTGCGTGCTCGCGGGGTGGTTCGTGCCCAATTACATCGGAGCCATGGCGGTCGGGGTCGGTTCCACCGTTCTTCTGTCGGTGATGCTCGTTTCTTCTGCACAAGGACCAGCATTGCTCGCGGGCGCGGTTTCATCAGCGGCGATCGTTTCGATCTTCTACTTTTGGCGCCAGAATCGCCGGAACAAGGCTGCTTCTGCGGTACCTTGATATGCGAAGGGTGGCGAGTGTTCCGATGCTTGCCACCCTTCCCACAGTCGCTACCACGCAATGCCAGTGATTGCAGACACCATGTCCGGCCTGCGCATCGCCCAGTTCAGTTGCTGCACCATGCGCACGGCCAATAGGTCCATCTGAAACAACGACGTGATGGGCGATGCCATCGTGGTGTCCACCAGCGGGTCCGGGTCGTTGTCCATGTGCAACACACCTTCCTCGCTGACGCGGAACTGCGGCACGGCATCGGCCGCAGTGGCGAAGTCGAAGGCGTCCAACACAATCAGGGTGCCGTCCGGGACGTTCGGCGAAACGATCACGCCACCCAACGGCAGGCGTTCGTCCGCGTTGGGGTACAGCAGCCCGCCACTGCCGTTGGTGACAGTACACAACGATAGGGCCTGCAACGGGTTCACCAGCCACACCAGCTTTCGACCACCACCAGCGGTCAGGATCGGCGCCAATGCCGCGCGCAGATCGGTGGCCATGTCCGCGGACGGCGTGACGGTAGCGCCGTTCAATAACCCGGCCGGACGCACATCGCTGGCGGGCTGGTCATCCAACAACCGCGTGTCCAGCAACACCGCCGAATCTTCAAGCATCGCGTCCTTGATCGTGTCTTCCATTTCGCCGCCCGTGCCGCTGCTGACTTCCGCGCTGAAAGCGGAAATGACGGCCAGCTTTTTCGGCCCCAATGCGGTCGAACGGAACGACGCCTTGCGCACCGGGATGGGTGCGTTTTCTGCAACGAAGTCACCGGCCAGCGTCGGCGTGCCGTTGCGCGCGGGCACGTGTACCTTGCCTTTCGTGTAGGTCCAGCGAGAGCCAAGCGCTGCAAGCTGCGCGTACACGCTGACGGGCGCCAGCAAGCCCAGGAATTCGCCCCACTGTTCGCGCGCGAGGTTGCCGGCCCAATCGGGCACGCTGGTCAATGCAGGGTCAATGGCGGCCTTTTGCACTGCGAGGTAATGCGGCAATGTGGCGTCGCCTTCAAACAACTGCGCGGCGGCCGTGTGCGGCGCGATCCCGCGCGCGCACGCAACCACATGCGCGGTGCAGGAACGGAATAGCAACTGGCCCGGTGGACGATGGCTGCGGCGCTGTGTGGCGCGCACTGGGCGGTTCAAGACGGCGTTCATCTGGTCATGCTCCCGTGTCAGGCGGCGCGCGGTTGGCGTCGCGTAGGAAGGCAGCCAGCTCGCCGATAGCGGCGGCGGCTTCGGTCAACAGGGAATGCACCCGCGCAAACTGAACCTGCGTGTCGGTGGTCACCGCATCTACCTTGGGGGTGGCGATACGTGCGCAGCGCTGTTGGCGTTCGCGCGCGGCTGCTGCGTTCGCGTGTGCAAGCGCGG
>Ga0102589_1004109_pt1 | contig 14101 bp, 14 predicted proteins | sample AraplaMF_Col_mLB_FD_76858 | JGI IMG/M metagenome (GOLD analysis project Ga0102589, IMG submission 76858) | Arabidopsis root microbial communities from the University of North Carolina, USA - plate scrape MF_Col_mLB | ecosystem: Host-associated > Plants > Roots > Endosphere | place: USA... | reverse complement strand
TATATGTATTATATAGAATTTGACGACCATATTGTCTTAGGGACATCTCCTGAAAGTCTAATTCGAGTAAAAGGTGAGCGTGTGATTGCAACGCCAACAGAGGGGACATGTCCTAGAGGTTCCACAAAAGGTGAAGATTTAGAGCAGGAACGAAAGCTAACTGAAAACACAAATATTAGGAAGTCGCATGCTGTACTTGTTTCAGCCGTGCAACAAGAGCTACAGTCTGTGTGCTTCAGAGATTCCATTCAAGTCATTGAGGCGATGAGAATTGAGCGTTCCAAATATGCATTACACATGAAATCTAGAGTTGAGGGACAAATATTACCGATGCTTCATGCACTTGATGTATTAGCTACGACATTACCCCCCTTTGCATCAATTGGTATTCCAAAGGGCCAGACAAAGGATTATTTAGAAAAATCTGATCAAACTCCTGGGATCTTTAGAGGAGCTATGGGATTTATTGGTTTTAACGGTCATCTTGATTTTGCTTTAACAGGGAAATCCATTGTCATAGAAAATGAAACGATGCATATGCAATCGAATGTAATGGTGACCAAATATACAAATGTTGAAGAAGTTTTAACACAAGTAAAAGAGGACGAACAGGAATTTTTACAGCTACTTGAGGAAGAAGGGGGGCACACTGATGGAAGGTATTCGTCGAAAAGTACAACAACGAGAGCATTTAATGTATGAGGAAATGCTGCAGGCAGCAAAATGGATGTTCCAAGATGACACACCAAAGGAACAAATCGCAAGCTTTTTAACAGCATTATCTGTCAAAGGTGAAACTGCACATGAAGTAGCGGCATTAGCCACAACTATGCGTTCTTTTGCATTAGACGTACCAGCAAGCGAAGGGGTCTATATGGATAATTGCGGTACTGGTGGCGATGGTCTTAATACATTCAATATCAGTACAGCTTGCGCGTTTGTATTAGCGGGGGCCGGTGTCAAAATGGCGAAGCACGGCAATCGCAAAATATCTTCGGCATCAGGAAGCTCTGATGTGTTGGAAGCACTCGGTATTCATACGAATATTTCTATTGAACAAACTGTTGATCTGTTAGAGAAAGAAGGAATAGCCTTTTTATATGCTCCAAATGTTCATCCGAAATTGAAGCGAATTGGGGAGGTTCGTCGCGCACTTGGCAAGCCAACAATTTTTAATCTTGTCGGACCACTTACGAATCCAGTGCCTTTATCGACGCAATTTACAGGCATTAACCGTCCTAATTTTGTCATGGAATATGCATCCGTATTACAAATGCTCGGGCGGGAACGTGCAATGGTCGTATCAGGACCACTAGGTTTAGATGAGGCGTCATTAGCTGGTCAAAATACTTTTGTCTTAGTAGATAAGGGAGACTTAATTCCATTTTCATTAACTGCAGAGGAAGCTGGTCTCAGCTATGCACCAATAGAGGCCATTCGTGGAGGTAATGCAGATGAAAACGCAGCTATTATGCGTACATTATTAGCAGGTGAACAAAGTGCTTATTTTGACACCGTTTTATTGAATGCTGGTATTGGGTTGTTCAGCTACGGAATTGCTGAAACCGTTAAAGAAGGTGTAGAAATAGCGAAGGATAGTATTTTTAGCGGGCGTGCCCTACAAAAATTAGAGGCAGTCGTTACTTATAGTGAGCATATTAAAGAAGTGGAGGTCCAACAATGAATATCTTAAATAAAATTCTCGAACAAAAAAAGATTGAAGTGGGTGCTTTACTTGAACAGCCCGACCCATTAGCGAAATTTACAGAAAAGTTGCGTCCATCATTATTTGAGCGATTGAGAAAAGCTGAAACATTACAGGTTATTTCTGAAATGAAGCGTGCTTCCCCCTCAAAAGGGCTAATTGCGGAAGGAGCAGACCCAGTGGCACAAGCAAAAATTTATGCAGATGCAGGGGCAGCGGCTATTTCTGTTTTAACAGATAAACAGTTTTTTAAGGGCTCCTTTGATGATTTAGCTGCAGTTGCAAATGCTGTCCAAACACCACTTCTTTGTAAGGATTTTATGATCAATCGTGTACAAATTCGATTTGCGAAGGCATCAGGTGCATCCATCGTTTTACTAATTGTAGCCGCGTTAACAGATCAAGCATTACGTGATCTGTATAGCTATGCAACAAGTTTAAATTTAGAGGTATTAGTGGAGGTACACGATCTTGAAGAGCTTGAGCGTGCTATTGCAGTTGGTGCCAAACTAATTGGCGTCAATAACCGAGACTTACGTACGTTTGAGGTAAGCTTAGAGCGAACACGTGAAATTGCTGAAGCTTTTCCGTTTGGAGAAGAGAAAGTTTTAATAAGTGAAAGTGGGATTTGGACGCAAGAAGACGCAAAAGAGGTGGCGGCTATGGGAGCTGGTGGCGTTCTTGTAGGTGAGTCATTAATGCGCAGTGGTGATGCTAGTTCTGCTCTAAAAAGTTTACAGGTCAATAAGGTGGGGGCATCTGTATGACGAAGGTGAAAATTTGTGGACTAAAGGAACACCAGCATGTGCAAGCAGCAGTGGAGGCAGGAGCGGATGCCATTGGTTTTGTCTTTGCACCAAGTAAACGACGAGTGACGATTGAACAGGCACAACAATTAGCCAAACATGTACCAGAGGGTGTTTTGAAAATCGGTGTTTTTGTCAATCCAAGCGCAGAGGTATTACGAACTGTGATCGAAAGTGTGCCATTAGATTATGTGCAATTCCACGGGGAAGAATCTTCGGAGTTTATTCGTCAGCAAGGCTATCCAGCAATCAAAGCTTTTTCTGTGAGAAGTGTTGAGGATGTTCAGGCTGCTGCTAATTATGATGTGGACTACTACCTATTCGATGCGCCAGGAACAGATTTTAAAGGAGGTAGTGGTCATACGTTTGATTGGACCCTCCTAGAGCTGGTAGGGATTCCGCGTGAAAAGATAATTTTAGCAGGTGGTTTGCAAGCTGAAAATATTGAAGAAGCCGTATCACTTGTGTCGCCATTTATGGTAGATGTATCGAGTGGTGTGGAAACAGACGGTACAAAAGATGTAGCTAAAATAAACTCATTTATAAAGGCAGTACAAAAGGGGAGAGCATAATGGCGAATTCAATTGCAAATAGTGTGCCTACAAAGGAAGGACGTTACGGGAAATTTGGTGGACAATTTGTTCCGGAAACATTAATGACAGCTTTGTTGGAATTAGAGACGGCCTATGATGAGGCAATGAATGATCAAGCGTTTACTGAGGAATTAACTTATTATTTACAACAATATGTTGGCCGTGAGACGCCATTGTATTACGCAGAAAATTTAACAAAAGAACTAGGGGGAGCGAAGGTTTATTTAAAGCGTGAAGATTTGAATCATACGGGAGCTCATAAGATTAATAATGCAATTGGTCAGGCGCTTCTTGCAAAACGAATGGGTAAAAAGAAAATAGTTGCAGAAACAGGTGCAGGACAGCATGGGGTGGCAACGGCCACAGCATGCGCATTATTAAATCTTGAATGTGTTGTATTTATGGGGGCAGAGGATATCAAACGCCAGCAGTTGAATGTGTTTCGCATGGAGTTGCTCGGTACAAAAGTGGAATCTGTAGAATCAGGTTCAAAAACATTGAAGGATGCTGTCAATGCAGCACTGCGCTATTGGGTGACAAATGTTGAGGATACTCATTATATTTTAGGCTCTGCTTTAGGACCACATCCATTCCCGAAAATCGTAAGGGATTTCCAGCGTGTAATTGGTGTTGAAACTAGAGAGCAGATTTTATATAAGGAAGGACGTTTACCCGATGCAGTCGTTGCCTGCATAGGCGGTGGTAGCAACGCGATTGGTATGTTCCATCCTTTTGTCGACGATGAAACTGTAGCGCTATACGGAGTAGAGGCTGCAGGCAGTGGTATTGAGACCGGTAAGCATGCGGCAGCAATTGCCGGTGGACAGCTAGGCGTTTTACACGGTGCATACATGTATTTATTACAAGATGAAAATGGCTTTGTGCAGGAAGCACATTCTATTTCAGCTGGTCTAGATTATCCGGGGAAAGGTCCAGAGCATTGTTATTTACATGATATTGGGCGTGTTCAATTTGAGTCTATTACAGATAGTGAAGCACTTGAGGGATTGCAGTTATTGAGTAAAACAGAAGGTATACTACCTGCATTAGAAAGCGCCCATGCCATTGCTTATACAGCAAAACTCGCGAAGAAAATGTCTACAGATGACATCATTGTTGTGTGCTTATCCGGACGAGGAGATAAGGATGTTCATACTATCCGAAAAGCAATAGGAGGAGATGTGTAATGACGACACTACAGCAGGCAATTGAACAAACGAAAATCACTGGTAATAAAGCATTTGTACCCTATATTATGGCGGGGGATGGGGGTCTGGAAAAGTTGAAGCCAACGATCCTGGAATTACAGCAAATGGGTGTAACGGCAATTGAAGTGGGTATACCGTTTACGGATCCTGTAGCGGATGGGCCGACGATTGAGCAAGCTGGTGAACGTGCTTTAGTCGAAGGTGTAACATTACGTAAAGTGCTTGCAGCATTAGCTTCATTTAAAGAGGAAATTCAAGTTCCGTTAGTTGTCATGACTTATTTTAATCCTGTTTTAGCTTTTGGGTTAGAAGCTTTCGCCAAGGCTTGTATAGCAGGGGGCGTTAAAGGGTTAATCGTTCCTGATGTACCTCTTGAAGAAAGTGCGATCCTACGTGACACATTAAATCCTCATGGTATCGACATTGTTCAGCTTGTATCGTTAACAAGTCCACCTGAGCGAATTGCACGTATCGCGTCTGCTAGTCAAGGGTTTGTCTATGCTGTGACAGTCAATGGAATTACAGGGGCCCGTGCAACCTTTGCAGATAATTTAAATGATCATTTTGCTCGCTTACGTGAAGCTAGCCAAATACCAGTACTTGCTGGCTTTGGAATTTCAACTCCCGAGCAGGTGGTAAGCATGGGGGCACTTAGTGATGGTGTAATCGTTGGTAGTGCGATTGTGACAGCATTACATGAAGGTAATTTGGAGAAGGTTGAGGCATTAGTATCTGCTTCAAAAGGTGTACTTGAGAAGTCTACTCTTTAACGGAGTAGGCTTTTTTCATTTTGAGATTGTTAGCTAGACGTAAAAAAAGAGACGACGGACTGCCACAACTTTACAGGTAAAACTATCATTTTTATGGATAGTGCGGATAGGCTAGATTTTCGGTATAATAGCTTTCGTGAGGAAGTGAAAAGATGATTCTATCAAAAAAGAGATGGCAGGTAGAGCGCCCAGACGCGAAGCTTGTCCAAACATTACAAAATGACCTACAACTTTCTGCGATTGCAGCAAAAATTTTAGCGGCACGAGGCTGCGAAACATCTGCTGATGCGGAGAGCTTATTAAATATGACAGAGGCAAGTATCCATGACCCGTTTTTAATGCATGGCATGGCAGAAGCAGTAGCACGTATAGAAAAAGCACTTGATAATGGAGAGAAAATCTTAGTATATGGCGATTACGATGCCGGTGCGACACGTTTCTAAGTGAAAAGCTTAGACACTAGGGAGTCGCTTAATTTCCCTAGGAGAACTGATTTCTTGATAGGTGGAATGATGGAGTAACGCCCTGAAACGCCTACTCTGATACTCCGACATGCTTTCTCTAAGGTTAAATAGAAAAGTATGAAGCTCGGTGAAGTCGGCAGAGAGATACCGTAAGTTTATTTATTAGATAATAAGTAAATACGAAAGCTGTCCAGAGGTGGATGGTGTACCCTATATGCCGGGAGTCTATAAAATATCTATGGTTAGAATGTGCTGCATAAGCACTGACGAATCTCTGAATGTACGGGTCTAGACGTAGACATTGTAGAAATGCAATGGGTGGCAGTGCCATCGTATGTATGGGTAAGTAAGAATCTGGCGTTATGAAAGCCCATAGCTTGTTAAAGGCAAGTTCAAGCATACAGGACTATAGGAGAAACCTAAGGATATATGCAAGGATAGAGGAATCGGAACGTGGAAAGCGAAGGATGTGGAGGTATTAACCGACCTGTGAAGCAGTTCAGTATATAAAGGGGCAACCTATTAAAACTGATTAACCTTTCGTGAGAGTGGAGCCACAGTACTTTTGAAACCGTGATAATAAGCGGTGGAGGGATAGGCTCTAGTCGGAAATTTCAAAGACTTATAAATGCATAACAAATCACAGATTCGAGTATGACTAATAGAATCACCACTTGAGAGAGGGGTTGATGTCTGTGGCAAATTCACGAATCGTACAACATGTTAAAAGGTCCAAACTTAGAAATGCTGAGTATTATAGTATGAAAGCTTCGTTTGATATGCTATATGAACAAAGCAAAAATGGTAGTAAATTCAAAAACTTAATGGGTATGATCAGTTCTACGGAAAACATTAAGTTAGCGTATCGAAACATTAAGAAAAATACAGGTAGTAAAACGGCTGGCGTTGATGGTCGAACAATCGAACATATATCGAAGCTAAGCGAGGAACAATTTATTCGTTATGTTAGAAACAAATTACGAGATTATAAACCGAAAGCAGTTAGAAGAGTAGAAATACCAAAGCCAAATGGAAAACTTAGACCTTTAGGAATCCCTGCAATATTGGATAGAATAGTCCAACAATGTATATTACAAGTACTTGAACCAATAGTAGAAGCCAGATTCTCTGGTAGAAGTCATGGCTTTAGACCGAACCGTTCAGTAGAAAATGCGATTGCCCAAAGTTATCGACTTATGCAAAATTCTAAAATGTCTTATGTCATTGATATAGATATTAAAGGATTTTTCGATAATGTATCCCATGCTAAATTAGTAAAGCAAATGTGGACATTGGGGATTCAAGATAAAAATTTACTAGCTATTATTTCGAGAATGTTAAAAGCAAAAATCAAGTTACCAAATGGTCAAATCATTGAAAATGAAAAAGGTACACCCCAGGGAGGTATTTTATCTCCGTTACTATCAAATATTGTTTTAAATGAACTTGACCGATGGGTTGAAAGCCAATGGGAAACTTTCCCGACTGTAAAGGATTATACACAGTATGGTGGAAAGGGAGAAAATAAACATCCACATAATAGCTATAAATATAGGGTATTAAAGAAGTCGTCGAAACTTAAAGAATGCTATATTGTTCGATATGCAGATGATTTCAAAATTTTCTGTAGCAATCCCAATCATGCGAAAAGATTATTTATCGCAGTTCAAAAATGGCTGAAAGATCGACTTGATTTAGAAATAAGCGAAAACAAATCGAAAATAGTAAATCTCAAAAAGGACTACTCTGAATTTCTAGGTTTTAAGATGAAATTAATTCCAAAGGGCAATAAGTGGATTGTGAAGAGTCATATGTGTGATAAAGCAGTACAGCGCACAAAAAATAATTTAAAAGAAATAATCAACGGTATTCGCTATGATAGTGGGTCAAATGACCAAGCTAGGAAAATAGCACTCTACAATTCAACTGTAATTGGACTTCATCAATATTTCCGTATCGCAACAATGATAGCCGAAGATATGGGGAACATCGCATATGAAGTAAATGCATGTATGAAAGACCATCGTATGCAAAGGCGAATCAAGAAAACAGGTAATATCACATCTGATTTCATTAGGAAAGAATATGGAAAAAGCAAACAACTTAGATTTATATCACGAGAACCGCTTCTACCTATTGGATATATTAAGCATAAAAGTCCAATGATGAAGCGCAACGCAGTGAATGCATACACAAAACAAGGTAGAGAAGAAATTCATAAGAATCTTTCTACTATCGACGTCAGCATACTTCGCTTTTTAATGGAACATCCAATTCCGCAACGAAGTATTGAATATAACGACAATCGTATTGCATTATACTGTGCTCAAAGAGGTAATTGCCATGTTACAGGGCAAGATTTGAATCCAATGACTATACACTGTCATCATAAAGTACCACGATTGCAAGGTGGTACTGACGAATATAAAAACCTCTGTCTCGTAGATAAAGAGATTCACATTTTAATTCATGCAAAAGATGAAGAAATTATCTCGAAATATAAACATCTTATAACGAATGTTGGAAGCCTAAACAAACTTAATACGTTACGCAAAAAACTAAATTTAGAAGAACTAGCAATTGAATTGGACAAATAAACATACGCTTAGTGAATACTGTAAAGTTATGTAGATTAACAAAGTTTTGAAATTATTCGATGGAACGCCGTGTGAGGTGAAAATCTCACGCACGGTGTGAAGTGGGGGAAAAGCTGGAGATTATATCAAATGCTTACCTATCACTATATGGAGTCACAAGCACGACAGTAATGCTGAATGTGTTACTTGATCTCGGTGCCGATGTATCGTTTAAAATACCGAATCGTTTTATTCACGGCTATGGTCCCCATGAAGCGCTATTTCGAGAAGCGCATGAAGAGGGTGTTCAGCTAATCATCACAGTTGATAATGGTATTTCAGGCATGGAACCGATTCGTATCGCGAAGGAACTAGGTATGGATGTTATCGTTACAGATCACCATGAACCAGGCGATGAATTGCCACCTGCAGATATTATTTTACATCCTCGTATACCAGAAGGACATTATCCATTTGGTGAGCTAGCAGGTGTGGGTGTAGCATTTAAGTTAGCTCATGCTTTATATGGGGAACTGCCAACGCATTTATTCGAATATGTAGCTGTTGGAACAGTAGCGGATTTAGTGCCATTAGTTGATGAAAATCGCTACCTAGTAAAGCGAGGAATAGAAGAAATGCGCCGTTCACTCAGCCCTTGGGTACAAGCGATGTGTGAAGTAGCAAGTGCAGAGCAAGCTAAAATCAGTGAAGAAACAATCGGTTTTTACTTTGGACCGCGTTTAAATGCAGTGGGTCGACTTGGAGAAGCGGCACCAGGTGTTGAGCTATTAATGGCTGAGGATAATGCTAAAGCAACAGCATTGGCAAAACAGCTTAATACTTGTAATAGTGAACGCAAAGATATTGTAAAGAGTATTACAGATGAGGCCATTGCTTTCATTGAATCAGATAAAAAAATTGGGGATTCACTCGTTTTAGTGATTGCTGGAGAAGGCTGGAATGCTGGAGTAGTAGGGATTGTCGCGTCTCGTCTTGTAGACCTTTATTATCGTCCAACCATTGTACTGTCACTAGACTATGAAAAAGGAACAGCTAAAGGTTCAGCTCGTAGTATTGAAGGATTCCATTTATTTAACGAACTAGCGAAAAATCGAGATATATTACCTCATTTTGGTGGACATCCTATGGCAGCGGGGATGACGTTACCCATTGAGCATGTTGATGAATTAAGAGCACGCTTAGATACTCAAGCAAGAGCGTGTTTATCAGAAGAGCAATTAACACCTGTTCTCAATATTGATATACCACTAAAAATGGATGAGATTTCAGCTGATGCCATTGAAGAAATTTCAACGCTAGGTCCATATGGTACGGATTTCCCGAAGCCTGTTTATGTGCTCGAAGATGTGGAAATATCCTCCATGCGGAAAATTGGAGCGGCAGAAAATCATATAAAAATGGAATTGACGGATGGCTATGAAAAATTAGATAGCGTCGGATTTAATAAAGGACATTTACACGACGAGTTAACATATGGGATAAAAGTATCGTTTACTGGAGATTTACAAATTAACGAGTGGCAAGGACGTAAAAAAGCACAATTTATGATAGAAGATGTTCAAACGACTGAATGGCAATTATTTGATATTCGTGGAATTCGACAAACATCACGCTGGTTAAATACGGTCCCAAAAGAGGAGGCAACATTCATCGCCTTCCGTCCAGAGACGGTGACCTATTATCAGTCGTTAATTGGTATGCCAATCCTAGCAGTGGACCCTACGCTTTCGAATGTAGATCAAACCAATTATATCGTGCTACTAGATTTGCCGCAAAATGTTCAATTGTTAGAAGATGTCTTACGAAAAGCAGCGCCTTCGCGTATTTATGCACATTTTTATATGCCTGATTCTCAATATTTCAGTGGGTTGCCTACACGTGAGCAATTCTCCTGGTATTATAAGTTTTTGAAAAATCGCCCTGCTTTTCCACTGAATATGCATTTGTCTGAATTAGCGAAGCATACAGGTTGGCCACTGGATGCATTAAAATTTATGACACAGGTGTTTTTTGAGCTTGATTTTGTTAAAATGGAGAGTGGACTGACGACTGTCAACGTGAATGCACCAAAACAGGCACTTACAGAGGCACCGTCTTACAAACAGCGTTCAGAACAGATTGAAATGGAGCAAAAGCTAGTATATGCCCCTTATATAGAATTAAAACAATGGTTTGATGAACGATTACATTAATATGCGAAAAAGTTTCGTAGGAGGAACAATAACATGGATTTAAAGCAATACGTAACAACTGTTGAGAACTGGCCGAAAGAAGGTATCAGCTTCAAAGATATTACGACAATTATGGATAACGGTGCTGCATACAAATATGCAACAGATCAAATTGTAAGTTATGCAAAAGAATTAGGGGCTGAAATTGTGGTAGGTCCTGAGGCTCGTGGCTTTATTATCGGATGCCCAGTTGCTTATGCGCTTGAAATTGGATTTGCGCCTGTTCGTAAGCCAGGAAAATTACCACGTGAAGTAATCAGTGCTGAATATGGCCTTGAGTACGGTAAAGATACGTTAACGATGCACAAAGATGCGATTAAACCAGGTCAAAAAGTATTAATCTGTGATGACTTACTTGCGACTGGTGGTACAGTTGAAGCGACAGTGCGTTTAGTTGAACAATTAGGCGGTCAAGTTGTTGGCTGTGCCTTCCTTATCGAATTAACAGAGCTAAACGGTCGTGCAAAACTTGGTGACCTAGACATTAAAACACTTATTCAATATTAATAAATGATTGGATACTAGCTAAATGAATTGGTTGATTGTAGTGGAGACTGGATGCTCAGGAAATCTCTTGTCCAGAACAGAAATCAACTACTCATTTTGCAGAAAAGCGATGAAAAACGTCACATTTTTGTGGCGTTTTTTTATTTATAAGGCTGTTTTCGCAGATGGTAATCCTTTAAAAGAAATGACTATTTCAGTAGGTTTCCCGAAGGATATAAAAGTTGATGATACGATGATTCAATAAATAATTGAAGATTCTATAAAGAAAGTTTCTGACACTGAAAACGTAACAATTAGCGAAGAAAATATAATAATAAAAATTGAGAAATACTAACGGAGAAGTTCTTAAAGGATACAAACAACCTTTAAGATTGTGAAAAAATGTACTTAAAGTAACGGGTGCTTTACTTGAAGATCATAGAGTTGCATAATGTAGCTCTTTTTTTCTTTATTGAACTAACGAGATAGGTTAGTTCAACAATGATGTTTAACTTGTGTTCAACAATCGGGCCATATTATTGAATAGCATTCTTTTATGAAATGTCCCCGAACGACGCTTTGGGAACTTAAAATAGTTATAAACCAATAAAATCCATTTGTGGTATTATTAAAGCAACTTTTTTAATAATATTTAATGGGGTGGAAATGTTGAAAAGATATTTTTACATAAGCATTTTATTAGGTTCATTGGCTTTATCAGGTTGTATTAATGATGAAGCTGATAACACAGAAGCTACAGCAGAATCGTTGGCTACTAAACGTTCCAAAACAATTAACAAAGAGGATAATACTAAAAAGACAGAAGAAGTAAAAGAAGTTGTAAAAAAGGAACCTGTTATCTTAGATGTCACGGATATAGAGAAAGTAGCACCAATAAGAGGTTTTTATCCTATTGCGATTGATGCAGAGATAACGTCTCCTATAGGTCAAAGTGAATCTTATTTTACTCATTCTGGAGATAGTCCATTTAAAATAACCTTATTAAATATTGGTACTGAAAGTTTTTTATACAAAATTAAAAATCTAGATAAAGAAACAAATATAGCAATTGGTGCTTTAAAAAGTAATGAAAGTTATGAAAAGGTATTTGACGGATTCCCTGAAGGCGCTTATGTCATATCTAACCTAGTAGAAGAAGAAGGGTTTCCTATGGATATAAAACTAAAGGTAAAGGTAGAGATGCTTCGCTAACTAATTTGGTTTTCAAGGTGAAACCACAAAACCTTGTTCAACTAACTGTAGCTTTACTTGAAGAACATAGAGTTGCATATGCAGCTCTATTTTTCTTTATTAAACGAACGAGGCAGGTTTGTTTAATAAGAAAAAAGTTGGATAATTGTGGTAATATATGAATTAAGGAGGGGTAGATACGGTGAATATATTTCCATTTTTCGGGTTACTTGTATTAGTATTTGTATTTGTATTAGCTAGCTTATTAAGCCCCAAAAATAAAATGAACTCCACTAAAAAGAAGTTATATCTTTTAAGTCTCATTTCAACTGTTATTTTTGCTTTCATACCTACGGGTGGCTATCAAGTTGATAGTAACGGGTATCTTTACTTCGGTTTTCCTGCTGAGAGTTTTGTATATCGTGGTGGATTGGTTTTCACATTTAGTTCTTTGGGATTATTGTTTAATTTTTTTCTGTTTTATTGGTTTTTTAAGCTATTACTATATCTATGGAGAGTGTTAAAGGTACGAGTACAGATGTAAATTCAGACTTATATTTGTAAATCATCTTATTTAGCTAACGGAGCAGTTTAGTTGAACAACGATATGGGTTTTTGTGGTGAAATAGTAGACGGTAGGTGCATCTTCATCTTTCCAGGAAAGTGGGATGGCTATCGTTTAGTTAAGAGGTAGAGGTTTTGGGTGTTTTGGGTGTTTTGGGTGTTTTGATTTTGTTAGTTGCAATAATTTTACTTTGGTCGGCTGGATTACCGAAGATTAAAAGTAAAAAATTATCATTTGTTATGATTAGTTTGGGAGTGAATGTAATCGTAACTCCATTGGCTTTATTTATGGGTGGAATGGCATCAGCCTCCCCGACCAGCACTACAAATGATTTTTGGGCAGGATTTCTCTTCATCCAGGGATACCACTTTTAATACTCATAATTGGAATCTTAAAATGGTTTATCATTGACAGAAGAAAAAATAAAAAAGCATATAAATAGTAATAATTAATTAGGTTTAAAAAAACAAGTTTGTGAAAAAATCTACTTAAACTATAGGGTGCTTTACTTGAAGATCATAGAGTTGCATATGCAGCTCTTTTTTTCTTTACTGAACTTATGGAGCATATTAGTTGAATGCGTTGTTTAACTTGTGTTCACAATCGGGCCATTTAATGGAGGAAGCGTGCTAATATTAGTCGTAGGGGGTGTGGACTTGAAAAAGACTTTTATAATATTAATAGGGCTACTTATAATAGGCGTTGGATTCATAGTATTTTTCAATGGTAATCAGAAGCAAGAAGACCCAAAAATACTTTCACAATTAGAGGACAAAGGAAATGTTAATGGCAAAAGAGAATTCCTTTTCAGTCTTACTAATGTTGGGGAAAACAAGGCAGAGTTGGAATTCCCCACTTGGTTAGAATACAATTGGTCAATCGGTGATCTAGATAACAAAGAGATATCTTCTGGAGAAATAATAGTGGAACACATAGATTTAAATGAAAACGCCAATGAGGGTAGAATATTGGTATTAGAACCTAATGAGAAAATTGAATATAGATTATTGATAAGTAAAATTCCAAAAGGAAACTATGAAATCGCTATTGACTCGTCATCGGGGTATGGTAGTACTAATAGTAAAAAATTTACAATTGAAAAGTAGTTTTCACTAATTCAGCAATCGGGCGCGATTGTTGAAGAAGCGTAGCTGTCCTTATTAAATTAAAGTAGCAGAATAGTTGAATAAGAAGATGTAATTTTATTGATTATCAGCGGTAAAATAAATTGTAAGGGGACGTTTTAGTTTGATTAATTATTTTGAACGTAAAATTAGATTAAGGGACTTTGAAGTGTGGAATGTTCGAATTGGCGACCAACATTATGCTTTAGCCATTTTAGATGAATTTCGACCTGCCACATTTGATGATTTTGAAATTCCAGATTTAATTTATGAAGAAGATGACCAGCGTGCAAACTATGTCTCTGCTACATATTTCTCTAATGAAGCTGTTAAAGATGAACATAAAGAAATACTGCGTGAA
>Ga0102589_1004108_pt1 | contig 14102 bp, 16 predicted proteins | sample AraplaMF_Col_mLB_FD_76858 | JGI IMG/M metagenome (GOLD analysis project Ga0102589, IMG submission 76858) | Arabidopsis root microbial communities from the University of North Carolina, USA - plate scrape MF_Col_mLB | ecosystem: Host-associated > Plants > Roots > Endosphere | place: USA... | reverse complement strand
GCCTCAAGCGCCTCGGCATAGAGCAGATAGACCTTTACTACCAGCACCGCGTCGACAAAACCGTGCCGATTGAAGAGACAGTAGGCGCCATGGCCGACCTGGTGCGCGCCGGCAAGGTGCGTTACCTGGGCCTGTCCGAAGCCTCGGCCGCCACCATCACCCGCGCCTGCAAGGTCCACCCCATCGCCGCACTGCAAAGCGAATACTCGCTGTGGACACGCGACCCCGAAGCCACAGGCACCCTGGCCGCCTGCCGCGAGAACGGCGTGGCCTTTGTCGCCTACTCGCCGCTGGGCCGCGGCTTTTTGACGGGCGCCTTCAGCAAACCCGAAGACCTGCCCGCCGACGACTACCGCCGCAAGTTCTCGCCGCGTTTTGCCGACGAAAACTTCAAACTGAACCTCGCGCTCGTCGATGCGGTCAAGAAGCTTGCGGCGGCCAAAGGCGTGACCGCCTCGCAAGTCGCCCTCGCCTGGGTGCTGGCCCAGGGCGAAGACATCATCCCCATTCCCGGCACCAAACGCCGCACCTACCTGGACCAGAACATTGGCGCACTCGACGTGGTGCTGAGTACGGCGGAGCTGGCCGAGCTGGACAAAGCCTTCCCGCCCGATGTCGCCGCCGGTTTGCGTTATCCGGCGTCCTTCCTGGGCACGGTCAACGCGTGATCGAGGACGAGGCCTTCTTCAGGCCTTCTTCAGGCCTTCATCGGGCCGGGCCTCTTACGCTTAAGCCACCGCTCAATGTGCAATTGCCAGCTTGCCGAAGTGCCGGCCGCCGGCACTGAGTTCGGCATACGCCTGGGCGGTGTCGTCCAGGCCGAACACGCGGTCTATCACCGGCACGATGCGGTGCGCGGCAATCGCGCGCACCGCCTGCGCCAGGTCAGCCACCGAGCCGGTGCTGTTGCCCACGATGCGCAAGGCCTTCACGATGATGGGCAGCAAATCGATGGCAGCGGCCGTGCCCGTGACAAAGCCCACCGTAAAAATCGTGCCGCCCATGGCCGCCGCGTGGATGGACTGCTTGATGGTGGCCTCACCCACGGTTTCCACCACCAGGTCCGCGCCTCGCCCATCGGTCAGCTTGAGCACCTGCTCGTCCCACGCCGGTGTGGCGCGGTAGTTGATCAAATGGTCCGCGCCCAGCCGGCGCGCCCGCTCCAGCTTTTCATCGGAAGACGACGCGATGATCACCGTCGCGCCCGAGGCCTTGGCGAACTGCAGGGCAAAAATGCTGACACCGCCGGTGCCTAGCAGCACCACCACCGACCCCGGCCGCAGAGAGGCCGAGCGCACCGCATTCCAGGCCGTGGTCGCGGCAATCGGCAGCGCCGCGCCTTGCACAAAATCCAGGTGTGCGGGCAAGGCGACCAGGCTGCTGGCCGGCACGGCCACATACTCGGCCAGTGAACCCGGCAGGGTGATGCCGCGCATCGCGGCCACATTGCGCGGTGTCATCGCGCCGTCTTGCCAGCCCGGCATGAAGTGCGGCACCACGCGGTCGCCGATCGCCAGGCCAAGAGACGCGGCGTCAACACCTTCGCCCAGGGCCACCACTTCCCCCGCGCCGTCGGCCACCGGGATCATCGGAAAGGTCGCGCCCGGGAAGGCACCGGTCGCGACCGCCACGTCCGCGTAATTCAGCGTCGCGGCGCGCAGGCGCAGCAGCACTTCGCCGTGGCCGGGCTTGGGGTCTGGCAGTTCGGTCTGGCGAAATGCGTTCAGGGAATGGGCGGTGAGCTGGATGGCTTTCATGGTCTTTGGGGTTTCTTGAATGAGGAGGAAGAAGATGAAACGCCAGTGTTATTTAGAATCAATCAGGGATAAACACCTGTTTGATTGATTCATTTAAAAGCCGGAGTGTCGAATGGACTTGCTGGACAGCATGAAGGTCTATGTGCTTGCCGTTGAAAAAGGCAGCCTCAGTGCCGCCGCCTCGGCCTGCGACATCTCCGCCACCATGGCCGGCAACCACCTGCGCACCCTCGAAAAACGCCTGGGCATGCAGCTGCTGAGCCGCACCACCCGGCGCCAGCACCTCACGCCTTTTGGCGAGGACTACTACCAGCGCTGCAAGGAAATCCTGCGCCTCGTCGCCGAAACCGACGAGCAGGCGCAGAAGCTGCAGCTCGCGCCGGCCGGCAAATTGCGCGTCACCGCGCCCGTCTCCTTCGGCACCGAGGCCTTGATGCCCGCCTTGTCGGACTACCTGGAGCGTTATCCGCAGGTCAGCATCGACCTGGTGCTCAGCGACCGTGTGCTGGACTTGCTGGAGGAAGGATTCGAGGCCGCCATCCGCATCGGCCCGGTGCCCGATTCAGCCCTCATCGCCAGGCCGCTGGCGCCTTACCGGCTCATGATCTGCGCCTCTCCCGCCTACCTGGCACGCAGGGGCACGCCGCTAAGGCCCGACGAGCTGAGCCAACATGAGTGCCTGTCTTTTTCGCCCTCCGCCGCGGCGCACTGGCGCCTGGCGGACCAGGAGCACATCTGCCGCGTGCCCGTGTCGGGCCGCCTGCAGGTCAACCAGGGGCAGGCGCTGCGTGTGGCGGCCCTGCAGGGTATGGGCATCGTGCTGCAGCCGGCCATCCTGCTTGAAGAAGACGTCCGCGCCGGCCGGCTTGTGCAGCTCTTCCCACAGCACCAACTCGCCACCCGGCCCATGAGCGTGCTCTACCTGCCCGACAGGTACCGCTCGCCCAAGCTGCGCAGCTTTGTGGACTTTGTGGTCGAGCGCTTCAAGTAGGGTTCCACCCTTGGGCGGCCAGGCAGCCAGGTATGCAGCGGGGCGGCTTTCGTATTTACTTGTCCGTGCCGGGAAAGTAAGGCGCGCCCTGTATCGCCGTCAGTGGCAGATAAAAAGTTTTCACCGGCACCAGTGGCGGCGGTTTCACGGACGTCGCGCGTCCGGCCGCTATCTCTGCGGCTTCTTCATCGCTGGGGCGTTTGGCCTCGGCCAGCGCTGGCTGTATACAGGCGTTGCGAATCCTTTGCAGCGCTTTTTCCGGCAGTTCCTTGCGCACGCCAAAGCGGCGGCCGTCCACATGCAGCACCTCGTCGTCTTTCAGTGTGGCGCGCAAGTCCAGCGGCGGGCTGCCAAACGCCCGGTTGTAGCCCACGCGCAGCATGTTCACATCGCCACGCCGGTACTGCACCACGCGCAGCCGCTTGGGTTGGCGCATGTCATCGCCTTCCACGTCGCCCATGTAGAAGTAGCGCACCTGCGCCGCCGGCATGGGCGGCAGCTTGTAGCTTGACGACCAGCCGTTGTGGTCGGCGTTGAACAGCGGGCGCATCGTGGTGGGCAGCGCTTCGTCGCCCGAGGTGGCAAACACCGGTGACGTTGCGTCAGAAAGCGAGCTGCCATGAAAGTCAAACGCCACGCCCGCCTTCTGCTCAAGCGCCGCGCGGCCAAAGGCGGGGAAGACGGAGCCGATTTGCCGCACTTCCTCCAGGCGCACACCATTGCCCTCGGCCTTCCAGCGCCCGCCGGCCAGCATGTCGAGCGAGCCGCCCATAAAGGCAAAACAAAAGGTGTTGTCATCCAGCAGCATCAGCTGCGCCCGCGAATCCACCGAGCCCTGGGTGTAGCCGCCCACATAGGGCTTCTCGGCCTCGGTCAGTGCCTGCGCGGCGGCGAAGGGCAGCAAGCTCAGGGTGAAGGTGGCAAGGGTTGCGGAAGGAGCAAAAAAGAAGCTTGGGCGCATGAGGTCCTGCGGTGGGTAGATAAGCCAGTGACTGTATTACAGCGGCGCGAGCAGCCCTTACCGGCTCGCGCGCCCGGGTGCAAGCGCGAACGCCTGTCTCAGTATTTCAGGCCTTCACGCGCCGAAACAAGCCCGGGTAGTCCAGCACCAGGCCGTCTTCATCCACCCGCAGTTCGGCCTTGAAGCCGCTTCCATCGAGGCTCTCAAAAAGGTAGAGCCTCTCGCCCACGCGTGTGTAGGCCTGTGCCTGGGCCTTCACCGTCAAGGCAGTCCCGTCAACCCAGGCCATGCGAAAGCTGCGCCGCTCCCCCACGGCCATGGGCTCGCGAAGAATGGGAAAGCTGTTGGTCAACGGCGTCGGCCAGATGTCGATGTCCAGACATCCGTCCAGCCCGGCCAGGGGCCGGCCCTCGCCATCCTGCCAATGGCCCTTGCCGTCCGTGCGCAGGCTCAGCAGCCGGTTGATGCCGGCTTTGGCTACAAAAAAATCAGCACTGCGAAGCTGCCAGGCCTCGTCCCAGTAAAGCCTGTAGGCCAGGCGAAAGGGCTGCTGGTGTTCATCGACCGCCAACACCACGCTGTCGGCCTGGCCTTGTGCCAGCAGCAAATGCTCCAGCCCCAGGCCTCGCGAAGCCGGGTTCCATGTGGGCTGCCAGCAGATCGTCCGGAAAGAAGAAGATGAGGAAGAGGCTTCGTTCACCATGGGCACGACCCTTTCGAAGGGCCACCATTGTGCGCCGGGCAGGCGCCGGCCTGCCAGTGTTCGCCACCCGAGACTTGTCTACAAACGTAAGCCGCGCAAACGTTGGTGCGCCGCGTCTTCCAGGTCCCCGCGCTTGCCTAGAGAAGGCCCAGGCAGGCGCGGTAGCTGTCCGTGGATACCCGGTCTTGAACAATCATCAAGACCACAACGCTGCCGAGAAAAAGCGCAGCCCACAGCCAGCCCCTGAAAACCATGGCATTGAGCGCCGCATCCTGGAGGTGTTTATGCTCACCACGCCACAGGTACTGCTGCATGGCAGCGGTCTGCATGTCCCCATCCGCAAACATGATCTTGCGCCGGCCAAGGTCGGCCCATACCTCGGGATGTTTTTGCCGGAGGTGGGATGCCAGCTTTCCCTCGTGGAGCGCTCCGCCGATGAAGGCGCCCACCAGCCCGATGATGGACAAGGCATGCAGCAGGGCCAGGGGGCTGCACATCAGGACGCACCTGCGGGAGGTAACCGTAGCCCACTTAAACGCCGGTGTGCCGCGTCTTCCAAATTCAAAGGCTGCTGCTGCTTGGCTTTTAAATAATGATTCGTGAACACATCGAGGTAAGCCTCCAGCGTCTCGGCCACCTGCGCCTCACCCGCCAGCGCAAAACACAAAGCCGCGACTTCCGAAGTGCAGAAATGTTCATCGCGCTGCGAACGCCTTAACTTGTAGCGCGACAGCTGCTCGCTCTGCAAACTCAGCACCGGCAAATGGTTGAGGTAAGGGCTTTTGCGAAACATCTTTCGCGCCTCGGGCCAGGTCGCGTCCAGCAGCACAAACAGCGGGCGTTTGGCTTGGTGACTATTGTTGCCATCGGCTGGCGCGATGGCCGGCAACTCCGTCACCACCCGCTCCGCCGCCACAAACTCGCCGGGGAAGACCAAGTAAGGTTGCCACTGCGGGTCCGCCAGCAAAGCCAGCAAGCCGGGCTCCACCTCGGTGCGCGCCCAGCCAAAAGCAAAAGTGTCGGCCACCACATCGGCAATCAGCCAGCCCGTGTTGCTGGGCTTGAGCGCCTCGATATCCGCCATCACCAGGCACACACCGGCACGCACGTCCGGCACCACCGGCCGCAAGGCGCACATGCAGTGGCTGGGAATCAGCCGGCAGCCGGCACAACGGACGTTACGCGGCCCGCCACGGGCTAAAAAAGGTTTGGAGGCGCGCGCCAGGCGGGCTGTGCGCAGGCGGGAGACGGCGTGGGGCATGGGGTTGGTTTTATTCCCTGCGGCCATCGGGCTATTTGTTGCCGACAGTGGGTGTAAATACCTGCAGACTTTTAACCAATGAGTTGTCGCATCTTGGCTCGGTATGCCATTAATTTTCTATTCACGGTAATTAAGTCTTCTGAGAGCTCATTAAAAGCAGGAAACTCCTTTTGAATTTCCTGAGGAGTTTTTTGGGCGAAATCCTCTTGCTTCGCTTGCCGTTCGTACCAGCGTCGAAAACGGGCTTGCCACTGAGTCAAATGCGGTCGCAATCCTTCGTTAAGTACTTCTATGGACATACCGACGATTTTCTCTGTGGCGGGTCTGCGGAAGCTTCGGACAGGGACGTCCTTAATTAATTCTCGAGTAACACTGAAAAATGTGTGCCAAGAGTCGTACACCTCCTCAATGACATCGTGTTCTAGATCTATCTTCAATCCAATTTTTCTCGTGCTCAATTCGACCCATATTTTGTAGGCAATTTGCCGATCCGCCTCATTTGGTGCAAGCTTGAATTTTTGTTGACCAATTCCTATTTCAGCTTGGTCGATTTCAAACGACTTGAAGTAACCGCGATGCTGCCAGAGCTGCCAAATCACCAACAACACTAGCGCCAACAACAGGCATCCTGTAACCCAGCCGTTCACGAAGAGGTTAACGGAAAAGTTATCGCTTATCGATAACTCCATTAGCTTATCTAAATTAGTCGTAGACGTTGTCATTATGAAAATTCAGATTTCAACGGCTTATTCACGCTAGGCGAACAATGATTCCTGGGTATCCCGCAACTCAGCTCGCAATGCTTTCAATCGATATTCTCGACGGATGCCTTGACGAAAATCTGTTACGCCGCCATAACTTGGATGACGAACCGCGATAGTTTTTAAGCCAAACTGCTCCGCATACGTCGCCGCATCTCCGCCAATACCCACAACGCGTTTAATGCGAAGCCAATTAATTAACTCCGCATTTATTTCATCGGCGGTTTTCCTTTCCTTCAAAGAAAATTTCCGGTTGCTAAATGGTTCGTCAGGCTTGTGAGGATGAAATTGAAATACGTTCCAAAGAAGTGGTGGGCTGGGAAGTTCCCGTAGCAAGGTCCATACTTCGGTCGCAGTGCGCTCTTTGATTGGTTCGCCATACGTCGCGCGCACCGGAATAAATCCTTCATACACTTTTGAAACTAGGGGTAGGTGATGCTCGTCCGTAAGAGCTAGTCCTGTACGGCGACCACCCAGGTAGCCTAGATCGCGCCCCATCCAAACGGTATCGACACCATTGGAAATTAACGACTCAAGGTAGTTCCGAAGATTTTTGCGTCGAATTGCTGCCGCGTCCTTCTTATCGTGCACTGGGCAAATGTCGGCATAGGGATTAAAGACATTCGTCAAATGGATGGACGCTAGTTGATTGACGAAAGTCGTAGGACTCATGATGTGGCTTTCGGAGGCGGTTCGAACTGTAGTGTGTGATTGATCATATCTACCTTCACTGTGCCGCCTCTGTGCTCGACTTTGCGCAGTTCGCGAAAAACGCTGAACCCCTCAAGTATTGCTTTCTCCCATTGCCACAGGGGGCATTTTTCTACTTCATATCCTCGGACCATGCTGTGAACTTGTTTTAGTAGGCTGTAGTCCAGCTTGCCTACTGCAATGCCTTCATAGTGTTCCCGGATCTTGGCATGATTGAATATCCATGTCGCAATTCCCTCCTCGATGATCATCGCTCGCGCACCATCCTCACGTTCATCAATTTCTTGACGTGACTTGCGTTTGACTTTAAGAAGAGCACGAATTACTGGTGACCAACCCAAGTGCGCTGCGTAGGCTAGATGAAAAACGTCATGAAATCGATAGTCATCCTGCTCGTGACTGTTATCCGTCAATCTATCGCCGATATAAACATCTCGCAGACTTTGAACAACATATCCAGTCTTTGGATCGCCCCGTTCGATAAACCTTATTTGAAGTTCTCGTGGTATCTGCTCATGGGGGAGGAATCCGTTGTCGAATAAGTCCGTGTATACCGGGTCCTTTCCGGGCCAGCGTCCTATGATCTTCTTTAGATTGGCTTCCGCGATATGTTCAAGTGGCAACCGGAATGTTGAGCTTACTAACGCCATAAGCGCCAATAGATTTGATAGGGCTTGGCATTCTGGGCTACTTTGATCTTCTGCTGGTGTGAGCGAGCTATGAACAAGCTCGCCACTAGTTTTAGCTAGCTCTCCCAGCAGTAGATTTCTCTCGGCTTCGCAACGAGGATGCACTGCAACCAGTCCATCGATTTGGCGGAATGTTAGCGGAGCTGGCGTGGCGCGATCACATTCGTTGAGGCGAACTCGCAGAGTGCGTAAGCAGGAGGTTCCTAGGGCATCAACACTTACATTTAGTGCGTCTGCAATAGCGAATAGGTACCAGAGCGCATCGCCAATCTCTTCCGCTGCCACCTGGGTATCAGTTTCCAGTAGGTCATCGCGGCTTACCTTTTTGAGCGCTGCCAGCAATCCACCCACCTCCCCAAACAAGCCAAATCGCAATTGATCCACTCGCTGCTCTACTGCGGCAAAGCGGTCCGTACTGCGTGCCGTCTTGGCATAAGCGGCCAATTCAAGTGGTTTGCCTAATGCCATACGATGCTCCGAATCTTCAGATTGACTAGGCCCAGTTGGGACGTGGGTGAGCCCAGGTAGCGCGAGCTTTGTGCCATTGAAAGGGATCTCCTAAGTAACCTTGTTGCTGCAGAGATTCAAACCAACCCACAAATGCTTGTATGAACGCAGTGGAAAAATGAGATCTATAACCCCTTGCAAGCAGTACAGATTCACCATTCGCATTAATTAGGTTTGCGGGAATTGGGACTGCATTTACACCCCAGTAGGCAAATTTCTGCCCGATCAGTATTCGGTTCGTCTGTGTATCGTTCGCTACATTGCGTGGATTGATTGATCCATCTTCCAAACTGTGATGAGAATCCAGCTGAAGCCAGTTGCCTGCAGCATCACGGCTGTAGATGTTGTCCCCGTATGCATGCCTAAGGCTGCTTTGTCGCTGTGGCTTCTTGTGGGAAAACCTGGGGTCATTCCAATAGTCTTCGTAGCTGAGAACTTCATCGACCCGCATCGCATAGACCAAGCTCGGAATAGGTTCGTCTGCTTTAGATGCAATGCCTGCAACCCAATCTCCAATGCAAGCGAACTGCCGAATCTCCGGCTTGCACGTCGCTAGGGTGCAAGTACCGCCGAAGGGGTTCGGCGCAAAACCATAGTCACGCGCCACTACATAGGTAAATAGTCGCATGGTGAAGCGCTAGCAGGAGTAGCGTTTCACTTCGCGTTTTGGGGCCGCAGTGCCATCGGGCGTCTCCCAGTTGTTGATGCTGCCGTCAATCGCGCCCTTGATCCTTTCTGCATTCCAGCCGACCACAGCGCTCCCATATTTCTCTAATGCATCCGGAATGTCTACGCCCTGTGCGCCCTGATCCCAAACCCCCACTATTCGCTTGCCGAGGCGCTCTGCATGCTCAATTTCCCAGTTGACCCAATGGCTTTCTTTCGTGCCCTTGGAGATCAATACGACCAAAACGCTTGCCCAATTTATTTGAGGTGAAAGGATTGATGCTTTGATGTAGTCGGGATTGTTAGCGTTGTTCGGTTTATCACTGTTGATGGAACTGTCGCGCACATCTAGCCCCGCTGCACCTAGCAGGTCTTTGAGGGGTTTCAAGCGACCATCGTCTTCGTGAATATGGCTAATAAAAATATTCCTTTTGGCGTCCATTCGAATTCCTTCAACATGCAGAGACGAAGTAATCAGTGGGAATAGACAAAGCGCTAACACTTTGTGACAACCATCATGGACCTGAAGTTGCGCCGCGCCTAGGGTGTTTCTGCGGTTCGGGGAGCTAAAACGCGGTCATTGCACAGGTGAATATTTACCAAACCCCCGCCCCCGTCCGACTTCTCCGCTTTCCCCCTCCTCCCTTGTCCTACGCCACGGCCCACGCGCCCGGCTTACGGTGCTCCTTTTAAGGGGACAAGCCATGAGCCAGCACCAGGACTTCCAATCCTTTATGAAAGCGCGCCAGCATGCCGCGAGCGCGTATGTCAGCGGCAATGCCGCGCCGCTTGCGCGTGTGGTGGCGCATGCGTCGCCGGCCACGTTTATGGGACCGGGCGGCGGTACCGTGCAGGGCGCGGACGCGGTGTGGTCGCGTTATGAGCACGATGCCCAGCTGTTTGAGCCGGGCAGCACGTCGGAGTTTGAAATCCTGGACATGGCGGCGGGTGACACCGTCGCCTATTGGACGGGCTACCAGAAGGCGCAGGCCCATATGAAGGGCCAGGAAAAAACGATTCCCATGACCTTGCGGGTGACCGAGGTGTTTCGGCTGGAGGGTGATGCCTGGAAGCTGGTGCACCGGCATGCGGACCCGCTGGCTGAGCCTGGGGCCAAGAAGCCTTAGCCGGGAGAACTCCCTCTCCGCAGAGGGAGAGGGACGTCAATCAAACGAGAGGGCGGGGCGAGCGCCGCGCCCCTTTCTTTCCGCTTAAGCCACCTTGACGTTGATGCGCCGCGGCTGCGCGTGCGCGGCCTTGGGGATGCGCAGCTTGAGCACGCCCTGGGCGAGCTCGGCGCTCACGTTCTCGGTGTCGAGTTCCTTGCTGAGGCTGAAGACGCGGTGAAAACGTCCCAGGCCCACCTCGGTGTGGCTGGACTGCAAGCCTTCGGGTGCGGCCAGGGCGGACTCGGCCTCAATGGTCAGGGTGTCGGCCTCGACCTGCAGCTTGAGGTTCTCCTTGGGCACGCCGGGAAGGTCGGCATACAGGGTGATGCCGGTGCTGTCTTCGATCACGTCGACGGGCGGCGTGAGCGTGGCATTGGCATAACGCGCCGGCTGCCGGCCTTGCTGCCGTGTGAGCTCGCTGGACGGGGTGCCGTTTTGCATGGCTGCGTTGCCGTTGCCGCTGCTGGCGGGGTTGGTGGTGTTGGTCGTGGGTTGGGTGGATTTGCTGCCGAACATGTTTGGCCTCCTTTCCTTGTTTGCCAATCTGTGTGCCTTTAGTGGATGGTGATGCGGCGCGGTTGTGCGGCCGCGCGGCGCTGGATGCTGATGTGGACCAGGCCGTCCTTGAAGCTGGCCTCGACGGCGTCGGGGTCGGCGTCCTCGGGCAGGCTGATCACGCGGCGGAAGCTGCCGGCAAAACGCTCGTTGATGTGCAGCGTGGACTGCGCGCCGGCCTGGGCCTGGGGCAGCTCGGACTTGCGCTCGCCGGCGATGGTGAGCATGCCGCGCTCCAGATCAATTTCCAGGGTTTTGGGGTCTACGCCGGGGGCAAAGGCATAGACCTCCACGGTCTGCGGCGTGCCGCCTATGTTGAGGGCGGGAAAGCCGCCGCGGCCGAAGCCGCGTATGTTGGGAGACAGCTCAAGCGCCTGCTGAATTTCGCGTTGCAGGCGGTCCATCTCCCCGAACATGTCGTAGGGAAACAGGGATCGAAACATGGCGATTACCTCCATTCAGGTTGAACATGGTCATGAATGGCGCCGGACCGGCGGCTCGGCGCCCGGATGGAGGAATTAGGAATTCGCCCGCGAATTTCAAGAGGGGCAAAAGCGTGTTTGCGTTTGCTTGTTGTCGAGGCGGTTTGTTGCGCGTGCGTGGCGGTTTTTTTTAAGACTTTTTTCGCAAATCGCGGGAGGGAGCGCTGCCCCTTCCCCCACAGGCGCGGGGTCGGGCGCGGCGATTGAAGGCGGGCTCTTCAAGCCAGCCGGGGCCGCGGAACCGGCTTTGCCGGGCCGCAGGCGCAGCGGCCCCCTCGGGGGGCAGCGCATTACACGAAGTCGAAGACGCAGTGAAAAGCGTGGGGGCTCTATTTCCGGCTGATGACTACTGCGCCGCCCACACCTTTGGCGTCGGAGTTATTGCCGCGCATCAAATTCGAGCTGGCGATGTTCAGCGTGTAGTTGTCTGGGTTGTAGACGCCTGTGCCCTGCAGGTAGACCGGGTTGCTGCCATTGACGACCACGGTATTGCCCTGCACGGTGATGGACGCATCCTGCTGCACGCGTTTGGCGATGCCTTCGCTGTTGACAAAAGCCAGCACCAGCACGCCGCGGTAGCTGTTGCTGCCGGTGCTCTGGGTCACGCGCAGGCTGCCATTGGCGGTGTAGCCGGTCGGCGAAACGTAGTCCACCAGCCATTCACCCAGGATGGCGAAGCCGCCGGCGGCCGGCTTGCTGCTGTTGTTATTGCTGTTGCCTTGGGGGGTGGATGCTGCGTCCACCGAGGTCTTGGTGGCATCACAACCCCAGGAGCGCACCTTGCAGCTGGAGCCGCCTCTTTCGCGGCATTCAGACATGGCGCGAGCCTGGGCGTTGGAACTGTTGGCGGCCGTGCCCCAGCCATAAGCGTTGGAGCCCTTGGCCTGGTCGGCGGCATAGGCGCCGCATTGGCCGCCGCCGAAGCGCAGCACGACGGCGCAGTCAGTGCCGCATTCGCGCATGGCGCGCGCGTCGGCCTGGTCGGTGCTGGGGTGGTTAAACGAGAAGCCGTATTTTTCGCCCTGCAGCGAATCGATGGCTAGCGAGCCCGCGGCCAGGGCCTGGCCGCCCGCGAACAGAACAAACATGCCCAGCGCCAGCCTGGCGGCAAGCGCCTTCAATCCCAAACTCATCATGGTTCTTTCCCTCCAAGGAAATGGTGTTGTTGTCATTGCCGCGTGGGTGGGGCCTACGCTGGCATTTGTAGTCCTTTAGTAGACAGGGAAATTATGAGGGAATTGGGGCTTGGGGTGGAGGGGTTTTTCCGGGGGCGCTAGCCGCCAAACAGTTCGGTCATGAACTGCGTGGACTTCAGCCCCGTGCCGGTCAGCAGCACCACCGTGCTTTCATTCGCCTGGATGGCGCCCGAGGCGTGCAAGACCTCCAGCGCCGCGGCGGCCGAGGAACTGGTGGGCTCGGCATACAGGCCCATGCCGGCCAGGCGGCGCACGGCCGCGGCGATCTGCTCTTCGGTCAGCGCCACGGTGCCGCCGCCTGATTCGCGAATCGCTTTCAGCAGCTCCAGCAGGCGTATGGGCCGCTTGATGGCCGTGCCTTCGGCCATCGTGGGTTTGACGGCGCGCTCCACGGGGCCGTCGCTGCCGGCCTTGAAGCTGGCGTCTATCGGCGAGCAATTGAGGGGCTGGGCCGCGAAGAGCTTGGGCAGTTTCTTGATCTGGCCCGAGGCCAGCAGCTCGCTGAAACCGATATGGCAGCCCAGCACATTGCTACCGGCGCCCGCCGGGATGATGATGTTGTCGGGCGCCTTGAAGCCCAGGTCTTCCCAGAGTTCATAAGCGATGGACTTGGTGCCCTGCAAAAAGAAGGGGTGCCAGTTGTGGCTGGCGTAGAAGATGTTGTCCGACTGGCGTATCGCCTCGTATTCGGATTCCTCGCGCGGGCCTTCGACGAGTTGCACCTCGGCGCCGAAAGCGCGTATCTGCGCGACCTTGGCTAAGGGCGTGTAGCTGGGCGCGAGGATCTTGACTTTGATGCCGGCCGCCGCGCCCGCGGCCGCAATCGCCGCACCGCCATTGCCCGAGCTGTCTTCGAGGATGTGGTGGATGCCCAGCTGCTTGAGGAAGGACACCATCACACTCGCGCCGCGGTCTTTAAAACTGCTGGTGGGGTTAAACCATTCGAGCTTGAACAGCGGTGAGAGCCCGCCCCAGGATTTTTCGACCAGGGGCGTGCAGCCTTCGCCCATGCTGGCGCGGCTGTTGATGGCCAGCGGCAGGGCCGCGCGGTAGCGCCAGAGGGAGCGCTCGCATGTGTCGATGTCGTCGCGGCTGATGCCGGGCAGCGCGCTCAGCATCAGCGGGTTGCCGTCGTCGGAACGCCAGCGGCGGTCGGTGAGCGGGTAGTGTTTGCCGGTGCGGGGGTCGATGTAGTGGGCTTGCATGGGGCTTTCGGGGACTTCAGGTGTTTGTCCATGTATTGGAAAATATATCCAATTTTGGATAAATCGTCAAATATCTCCCCAAGGCGGAAGTGCTGGGATACGATCAAAGCCAGACAATTTGTCTGAATTCTGAAGACCACCGCCATGCCCAAAGCACCTGCCAAGCCCCCCCAATCCGCCAGCAAGCCCAGCAACAAGCACCTGCTCGCCGAGCTGAAAAACATCGCCGAAGGCCTGGGCAAGACCTTTGCGCCGTTTTGCGAGGTGGTGGTGCACGACCTCACGCATCCGAAGAACGCCATCCTCGCGATTGAAAACAATTTAAGCGGCCGGCGCGTGGGCCAGCCCGCGACCGAACTGGGCCTTGCGCGCATCCAGGACCCGGACTACCCGGCGGTGATCGCCAACTACGCCAACCAGTTCGCCGACGGCCGCAAGGTCAAAAGCACCTCGGTGGGCATACGCAATGAAGAGGGCGACTATGTGGC
>Ga0102589_1004107_pt1 | contig 14110 bp, 15 predicted proteins | sample AraplaMF_Col_mLB_FD_76858 | JGI IMG/M metagenome (GOLD analysis project Ga0102589, IMG submission 76858) | Arabidopsis root microbial communities from the University of North Carolina, USA - plate scrape MF_Col_mLB | ecosystem: Host-associated > Plants > Roots > Endosphere | place: USA... | reverse complement strand
ATCGACTGGAACAAGGTCATCTTCAAGATGCTGAACCTCAAGGGCATCTATGGCCGCGAGATGTTCGAGACCTGGTACAAGATGATTGCCTTCGTGCAGGGTGGCCTCGACCTCTCGCCAATCATCACCCACCGCATCAGGATCGACGAATTTCGCGACGGCTTCGAGGCAATGCGCTCGGGCAATTCCGGCAAGGTCGTGATGGACTGGATGTGAGGGGGAGAGGGCGATGAAGTACGAAGGAAGCTGCCACTGCGGCAATATCGCTTTTATGGTGGAAGGCGCATTCACTGAGGCAGTCGATTGCAACTGCTCGCTCTGCCGCCGGCGCGGCGGCCTGCTCGGCTTCGTGCCACGCGAGAAGCTTCATCTGACGGTGCCGGAAGAAAATCTGTCGACCTATACGTTCAACACCCATGCCATCAAACATCACTTCTGTGCCAAGTGCGGCATCGCGCCCTTCGGCGAAGCGACGGCGCCGAGTGGCGTCGAGATGGCCTCCGTCAATCTGCGCTGCATTCCGGCGCTCGATCTTTCGGCCTTGACGGTGAATTCGTTTGACGGGCTGTCGCGGTAAGCCGACTTTCCTATCCGACGCGGCGGCAACTTCGCGTCGTCGGAATCACTCAAAGTCAAGTGCAGAATTTTTCCGCCCTTGTCTTTCCCTGGTGACATACTAAATAAGCGAAGCAATCGCTGGCGCGGTTCAAAGCCTGTGGATAAGGCTTTTTCCGGGTTTTCGGTGGCTTTTTTTCTGGAAAAGCTTGACGAGAACAAATTTTGTGGGAATCACCGTTCCACTTGAGCGGTGAACTGGGTCAAGGCGGATCGCACAACCATGGCCGGAAATCCAATGGCAATGAAGATTTGCTGTCCGATGCCGGCAATCGTGGTTAATCAGGCTTTAAATGTCATCCCGTTAGGTGGGTATAGGTGATTCGAGGCCGGTGTGCACGCACGCGCCAGGCCACGAGACGGCCATTCACTACAGCGAGTATGAATAGCGTCAGGAAGGCGACGATATAAATGGCAACGAAGGTCAAAGAGAACGAAGAAGCGGAAGTCGAACGCGACGGCGCAAGCGACGGCCCTCTTCTCGATCTTTCCGATGACGCGGTCAAGAAGATGATCAAGGCCGCCAAGAAGCGCGGCTATGTGACGATGGACGAGCTCAACGCCGTCCTGCCTTCCGAAGAAGTGACGTCCGAACAGATCGAAGACACGATGTCGATGCTGTCAGACATGGGCATCAACGTCATCGAAGACGAGGAAGCCGAGGAAGCCGGCGCTTCCGGCGGCGATGACGACGACAGCTCTGATAATGACGACAGCGAAGGCGGCGAACTTGCGCCTTCCGGCGGCACCGCGCTTGCGACCGCCAAAAAGAAAGAACCGACCGACCGTACCGACGACCCGGTGCGCATGTATCTGCGCGAAATGGGTTCCGTCGAGCTTCTGTCGCGCGAAGGCGAAATCGCCATCGCAAAGCGTATCGAGGCCGGCCGCGAAACGATGATTGCAGGCCTCTGTGAGAGCCCGCTGACGTTCCAGGCGCTGATCATCTGGCGCGACGAATTGAACGAAGGCACCACGCTCTTGCGCGAGATCATCGATCTCGAAACGACCTATTCCGGTCCAGAAGCCAAGGCCGCCCCGCAGTTCCAGAGCCCCGAGAAGATCGAGGCCGACCGCAAGGCTGCCGAAGAGAAGGAAAGGACCCGGCGTTCGCGCTCCGGTGACGACGACATTACCGATGTCGGCGGCGAAGGCATGCCTCCGGAAGAGGAAGAAGAGGACGAGGACGAATCCAACCTCTCGCTCGCCGCGATGGAAGCCGAGCTGCGTCCGCAGGTCATGGAAACGCTCGACATCATCGCCGAGACCTACAAGAAGCTGCGCAAGCTGCAGGACCAGCAGGTCGAGCAGCGCCTTGCCGCGACCGGCACGCTGTCCTCCGCCCAGGAGCGCCGCTACAAGGAGCTCAAGGACGAGCTCATCAAGGCCGTGAAGTCGCTGTCGCTCAACCAGAACCGCATCGATGCGCTGGTCGAACAGCTCTACGACATCAACAAGCGCCTCGTGCAGAACGAAGGCCGCCTGCTGCGTCTGGCCGAATCCTACGGCGTCAAGCGCGACTCGTTCCTGGAACAGTATCAGGGTGCCGAGCTCGACCCGAACTGGATGAAGTCGATCGGCAATCTGGCCGCCCGCGGCTGGAAGGAATTCGCCAAGAGCGAAAATACGACCATCCGCGACATCCGCCAGGAGATCCAGAATCTCGCAACGGAAACCGGCATTTCGATTTCGGAATTCCGCCGCATCGTGCACATGGTGCAGAAGGGCGAGCGCGAAGCGCGTATCGCCAAGAAGGAAATGGTCGAAGCGAACCTTCGCCTCGTCATCTCCATCGCCAAGAAGTACACGAACCGCGGCCTGCAGTTCCTCGACCTCATTCAGGAAGGTAATATCGGCCTGATGAAGGCGGTCGACAAGTTCGAGTACCGCCGCGGCTACAAGTTCTCGACCTACGCGACGTGGTGGATCCGTCAGGCGATCACCCGCTCGATCGCCGACCAGGCCCGTACGATCCGTATTCCGGTGCACATGATCGAAACGATCAACAAGATCGTTCGTACCTCGCGCCAGATGCTGCATGAAATCGGTCGCGAGCCGACGCCGGAAGAACTCGCCGAAAAGCTCGCCATGCCGCTCGAAAAGGTCCGTAAGGTCCTGAAGATCGCCAAGGAGCCGATCTCGCTCGAAACCCCTGTTGGTGACGAAGAGGATTCACACCTCGGCGATTTCATCGAAGACAAGAACGCGCTGCTGCCGATCGACGCTGCCATCCAGGCGAACCTGCGCGAGACGACGACCCGCGTTCTGGCATCGCTGACGCCACGCGAAGAGCGCGTGCTGCGCATGCGCTTCGGCATCGGCATGAACACCGACCACACACTCGAAGAAGTCGGCCAGCAGTTCTCGGTCACCCGCGAACGTATCCGCCAGATCGAAGCGAAGGCGCTGCGCAAGCTCAAGCATCCGAGCCGCTCCAGAAAGCTGAGAAGCTTTCTGGACAGCTAAGAAACTGCGAGCTGCGCTCGTTCCTCGACAGCTGAGCTTTCGAGCTTCCAGACGATCGTTATCAGAACCCGGTCAGCCTAGCTGGCCGGGTTTTTCCTTGCGCGAGAGGTATGAGCGGATTAGCCCGATTGATGGTTCTCGCGCTGCTTGTCCCCGCATGGTGACGGGCTTATAATTCCGGTTGCGGGGGAAGAGAGCGGTCGCGGCGTGCGAGCGGTATCATGCGCCGCGTGACCATGGCCTCCGCCGGGAGGTGCAGCATGACCACCTACATTCTGCTGATAAACTGGACCGATCAGGGCATCCGGAGCGCGAAGGACTCTCCCAAGCGGCTGGATGCGGCAAGGAACTTGCTCGGCAGCATGGGCGGTTCCTTCGACAAGTTTTACCTCACCATGGGCGAGTACGACATGGTCGCCGTGTGCGAGGCGCCTGATGACCGCGTGATGGCGCGCTTCACGCTGTCCCTTGCTGCGGCCGGCAATGTGCGCACGAAAACCTTGAAAGCATTTCCGGAAGTGCATTATCGCGACATCATCGCGTCGCTCACATAGGTCAGGATGGCGATAACTGGTGATGAGCCAGATGCAGCGTTGCGGTTGCTCTGCGGCGCTGGCAGTGTCGCTGTGCCTTGAACCCAGAGCATGGACTTGCCTTGCCGATGGAACATGCCGGCCTGTTGCAGAGAGGAAAGTTCGATCCGGCCTTGCCGGTATCGCTCGTACTGCATCTGGTCATCGGCTTGCTCCTGCTTGCCGTGCTGCCTGACGTGGAGCCGATCAGGACCCCGCCGGAAGACAGTATCGACATCGAAGTCGTGACATCTCCCGCGGTCGTCGCTCCGGCTCCGCCGCCTGCGATCCAGCCACCGTCGCAAGGCCGCGAAGACAGAACAAATTCGTCGGGAGAAGAGCCGGTGCCAGTGGCACCTGACACGGCGTCGCGGGAGATGCCTCCCTCCCGGCCAGCATTGCCGAAGCCGGCCATATCCGGCCCGCCGGAGCTGACGCAGGCAAGGGAGCTGTTTTCGGGGAAGACGCTGGCCAGTCCACGCAGCCGGAAGGCGCGTGAGATGCTCGCTACATTGTCGGGCGGCGAGCGCAATCTGCAGCTCTGCAATCTCGAAGCCTTGGAACAGGTCAGCCGTTCCCGGCCGGGCTCTGCGCCGGATCTCGTTGCGCCCTATGCCATGAAGCCGGAGAAGGTGAGGGGCACCGGCGTCGAGGTCGAGGGTGGGGCTTTCCGGAGCAAGCGCAACTGGTTCAATATCCGGTTCCATTGTGAAGTCGATCCTGCCGGCCGGGCGGTGGTGGCCTTTGCCTTCGCGATCGGTGAGGCCATTCCGAGGGATGAGTGGCAGGAGCACAATCTGGTCGCCGAGGATGGCGAAGCCGACCAATGAGCTTGGGGCCTGATGATCACGAGGTTTTTTTGATTTGTGGCTTGATGCTGCCGGTTTTAAAGGCCACATCGCTGCTGTGACAGAAGAAGACGTCGAACCGGCAGATACCGATCACGAGAAGGAGCACGAGGCGCCTCGCGTTCGCTGGGGTGTTGTCGCGTCCGTGCTCCTGCATGTTCCTATCGTTGCGCTTCTGATTTTCGGCCTCCCGAAAATCCAGCCGAAGCCCGCCGAAGACGAGAGCGTGAAGGTGGAGCTCGTTCCTCCGCCGGAGGAGAAGAAGCCGGAGGAAAAGCCTCAGGAGCAGGCAAAGGCTGAACCGCCACCGTCGCCGCCCGTCGAGAAGGCTGCTGAGCCGGCGAAGCGGATGCCTATGCCGGTTTTGCGCCCCGTTACCGAATATGGCGAGAAGAACAGTAGCTCCCAAAGATCGGTAACTGGCAATTCTTCTGAAGGTGAAGCGAAACCCGCCGAGACTGCTCCGCCGCATAATGCCCAGGCCGATCAACCACCAGCAGAGGCCGCTGCGGAAAAACCACAGACCGAAACGCCCCCGGCAAAGCCGGTTCCCGATGACGTAAGGTTGCCCGAGGTCGCGACAGCGGACATATCTCAAGAGCGTAATGCACCGCTTGCGGAATTGTCCGGCGAGGCCAAGACAAGCATCGAACTGGCAAAGCCGCGCGAACCGAAACCTTCTGAGAAACCCAAGATCGAGCCAGCCGACGACAAATTAACTGAAGCCAAAACCTTGTTTTCGGAAAATGACGGCAACGATCCTGTTGCGAGGACGTTGATAGACGGACTCTCCCGAAGTCAGCGCGTCTCGAAACTTTGTGCCAGCGAACTTCAGCAGCAGCTTATTCATGCTTCTCCGAGTTTTCGACCGATCAGCGTCCCTTCGCAGGGAATATCGAGCGGCACGGTTCTCAATCTCAACGACGCCTTCCGTACGGCCGAAGGTTGGTATGAGGTCAGCCTCCGCTGCGAAATAGATCGAGACGCGATGAAGGTGGTCTCCTTTGCGTTCAAGGTCGGGAACGCAATTCCGCGCAGTCAGTGGAAAAAGAGAGGATTTCCGTACTGAACCTAGCTTTGTTTGAAACAAGCCACGCGCAAGGAGCCATCTCTATCGTTTTCCCATGGCCGTTATGGTACGGGTAAAGAAGGGACAAATGATATGTCGAACGAGATCGAGCACTTCTTCGAGCGCCAGGAAGAAGCCGTCAGCCTGATGTTTCTGGAAAACAAGGCAGACGAGCTGACCGATATTCTAGTCGCGGCCCTGGAAGAGGCTTTCGAAATTCTCCTGGAAAGCGCGCCGGCCGAAACCTTCCACTAAGGCGCCCACACCGGCTCTCGGGCAGAGTTTCTTCCCATACAGGATCGTCATGGTCGTTCCGCTTCAGGAGGATGGCAGGCTTCCGGTTTCGCTTCGGAGCCATCTTGGCGGCTATGAATGGCGGCGGGATGGCCTCGGCCGCTCCTCGGCTTGCGTTTTCCGACTGGAGGCCGAAAGGCGTCCCGGGCTTTATCTGAAGGTCGAGGAGGCCGGGCCGTTTTGCGAGCTTGCCGACGAGGCCGAGAGGCTCGTCTGGCTTGCGAGCCGCGGCCTTCCATGCCCCGAGGTCATCGCCCACGAGAGCGATGGCGAACGCAGCTTCCTCCTGATGACGGCGTTGCCGGGCGCAGATCTTGTTACGGCCGCAATGCTGTTGCCGGAAGAGCGCGTCGAAGTCCTCGCCTCCGCACTCAGCACACTCCACAGCCTCGATGTCAGCGCCTGTCCTTTCGATCATCGTCTGGACAATCGCCTTGCTGTCGCCGAGGCGCGTATGCGGGCAGGGGTCGTCGATGAGGCGGATTTCGACGAGAAGCGGCTCGGCAAAAGCACCTTCTTCCTGTTCGGCGAATTGCAACGGTTGCGGCCGGCAAGCGAAAATCTCGTCATTGCGCATGGCGATGCCTGCCTGCCGAACTTCTTGGCGGCAGATGGACGGTTTGCCGGTTATATCGATTGCTGCCGCCTTGGCGTTGCCGACCGCTATCAGGATATCGCGCTTGCCTGCCGCAGCATCGCCTATAATTTCGGCGAGGAATTCGTGCGGCTGTTTCTCAATGCCTACGGCCTGTCGATCATCGATCCCGTGAAGATGGATTACTACCAGCTTCTTGACGAGTTCTTTTAAAGCGATTCCAGCAAAAGTGTGCAGCGGTTTTCCGCCCGGAATTGCGCGAAAACAAATGCTCTCGCAGCCGCTTGCCCGGTCCGCCATCGGCTGGCAAAGTCGGCTGCGAAGGAGATCGCTATGGCAGCCAGCCAGTTCAGGATGCTGAACTCGTCCGTGCCGGGCGTGGAGGCCGTGGTGGCGACGACGGACCATCGTTTCGCGCGCCATACGCATGAGCAGTTCGGTATCGGCCTGCTCTTCTCAGGTGCGCAGAAATCGCTGAGCGGGCGCGGCGTGGTCGAGGCGGAAGCCGGCGATCTCATCACGGTCAATCCGAATGAGGTGCATGATGGCTCACCGATCGGCGAGGCGCGCTCCTGGAGCATTCTCTACTTCGATCCCGCCATCATGGATGGTCTTGCACGCGAGGTGGCAGAGGGCGGGGTTCGCCGCTCGGAGATTCCGCGCCCCGTCATTCACGACAGACTGCTCGCCGACCGGTTCCGCGCGCTGTTTTCTGCCGTCACCGGCAATGAGGAGCGGCTGCGCTGCGAGGAACTGCTGCTGTCAGTCATTGCCGATGCGATGCGCGAAACCGTGATGGGGGAGGTGCCCGAGAGGGTACCGCATTCCATAGCCTATGCCCGCAGCTTGATCGACGATGATCCGGCCGCGGAAATTTCACTTGCCGATCTGGCGCGCGAAAGCGGGCTCAGCCGGTTTCAGGTGCTGCGCGCCTTTGCGAGGGCAACGGGTTTTACGCCGCATGCCTATCTCGTTCAGGCGCGTGTGCATCTTGCCCGACGGCTGATCGCCCGTGGCGCGCCACTGGCGGAGGTCGCTGCCGAAAGCGGCTTTGCCGACCAGAGCCATATGACACGCGCCTTCGTGTCCCGCTATGGCCTGACGCCCGGCGCTTACGCGCGCGGTCGTTCCTGATCTCTTTGCGGTTTCCTTGCAATTTCGTTCAAGACGTCAGGCCTTTCAGCCTGTTTCCTTCGGCCGTCTCGAAAGGAGCGGCAGATGAGCAGGGAATTTCAGGGTTATATCTATCTCGCACTGGCCATGACGACGGTCGGCAGCACAGTGATTGCCAGCAAGGTCATCGCCTCCGGGTTGCCGCCCTTTACGGCGACGGCCTTGCGTTTCGCGGTGGCCTTTCCTTTTTTCCTCTTCCTGATGCGCTGGACGGGATCGCGATTGCCGCGGCTTTCCGGGCGAGACTGGCTGATCCTCGTCACGCAGGCCGGCGCAGGAAGCGTCGGATATACGACCTTGCTGATATCAGGCCTGTCGCTGACGTCAGCGGCCAATGCCGGCGTCATCATCGGCACGCTGCCGGTCGTCTCCGCGGCGATCTCCATCCTCGTGCTTGGCGAGAGGCCGCAGCGCTTCCTGCTTCTGGCAATCGGTCTTGCGGCGGCAGGCGTCTTTTCCATTGCCTTTTCGCCGGCTGCCGGAAGCGGGTCCCTTGTCGGCGACATGCTGATTTTTGGCGCGGTCATCTGCGAGGGGCTATTCATCCTGCTGAACAAGCGGCTCGGGATCGCGATCCCGCCATTGACGCAGTCGGCGCTGATGACGGCCATCGGTTTCATCGTTGCCGGTGTGCCCGCCTTGTTCGAGCATCATGATATCGGCATCGCTTCGCAACCGGCTGTGCTCGCGGTCGTCTATTACGCGCTGGTGCCGACCGTCGGCGGCTTCATACTCTGGTACGCGGGAGCCGAGCGCGTCAGCGGCGCGGAGGCCTCCCTCTTTACGGCTATTGCACCGGCGACAGCTGTCATTTTCGCTTTCCTGGTTCTTGGCGAAGCGATCGGCTCCAACCAGATTTTCGGGATCGCTTGCGTATTGGCGGCCGTCATCGGCCTTGGCCTCACGAGCCTGCGCCGGACGGCGAGAAGCTAGGGGCGGCGGAAGACGTTGCGATACTCCCGTGGTGTCATGCCGGTCTGTGCCCTGAATTGCCTGTTGAAGTTTGCGAGCGAACCGTAGCCAACGGCATCGGCAATATGGCCGACGGGCTGGCCTGTGGCGGAGAGGCGGGCGCAGGCGTCGCCGATGCGCATACGGATCAGATAGTCGGAGACGGTCGTACCTGTATGGCGACGGAAGAGCCGGTGCAGGCCGGAGACGCTGAGTGCGGCGATATCGGCCAGCTCTTCCAGGGCGATCGTACGTGCATAGTGCAGATGCAGGTGGGTGAGAATCCGGTCGATGCGCTCACGGCTTTCCTGCAATTCCGGGCTCTGGCCGGGCGTGCTGGCAAGCGTGGATGCCTGCCGGTCAGTTGCAATGCGGCCGAGGATATTCAGAAGGGATAGCAGCCGTTCGCCGGGAGGTTTTGAAAAGACCGCCTCGATTTCGCTGCGCACAGTGTCCGCCGTTTCCTTCGAAAATTGCAGCCCTCGATTGGCGCGCGACAGCATCGCTGCGATCGGGGCGAGCTCGACCGCGCCAGCCGTCACTTGACGGATCCAGTCTGGATGAAACCAGAGAACCAGCGCGATATGCGGGGTGGTCTCGTCATATTTCGCGCGGGATACCCAGGTGTGCGGCAGGTTGGGGCCGACGAGCACGAGATCGCCGTCCCCATATTCCCCGGTATGGTCGCCGATGAAGCGCTGGCCGATGGAATTCAGCGTCAAGGTCAGCTCGAATTCGGGATGGTGGTGCCACTGGAAAGGAATCGCCTCATCCAGCCGCCGGTTCAGCATGCTCCAGGACGCATCGGCATGCCGTGGCAGGATTTCGAGATAAGGCCTCATCGGGCGCCTTTCAGATCATCGACGCCAGAATAGTATCATAATCTGCCAAGGTGGCACAACATGAGCCGCGATGCGAGGCTACACTCCCATCATCGCCTGAAACCACAGGAATGGATCAAACGATGGGAGGATCTCATGGAACTGGCAGTGAAACGCGACGCTCATCCGACGGCCTCGTCGGTCACCACCCAGCTCAAGGACATCAAGAAGAAGCTGCCGCTGCGGGTGCTCTCGGAGGCGGACTGGCAGCACTGGATCACCAAGGGCTATGTGATCGTTCGCCAGGCCGTTCCTGCAGCGAATGTCGCGCGGCTTGTGGACGTGCTCTGGCGTTTTGACGAGAAGGATCCGAACGACCCTTCCACCTGGTATGCGCCGCAGCGCCGTGAGCACAAGATGAAGGAGCTCAACAATACCGGCATGCTGGAGATCTACAATCACCAGGCGCTCTGGGATAACCGGATGGAGAAGCGCGTCTATGACGTCTTCGTCGATATCTGGGACCGCGAAGACCTGTGGGTGACGATCGACCGCGCCAATCTCAATCCACCGAAGAAGGTGAAGGGCAATCCCAACGGTTTCATCCACTGGGATGTCGATACGTCCATCCGGCCGCTGCCGATCGGCGTGCAGGGCGTGCTGAGCCTCAAGAAGCAGGACGGCGATGTCGGCGGCTTTCAGTGCGTACCCTATCTCTTCGAGCATTTCGACGAATGGGTGAAGACGCAGCCCGAGGACCGTGATCCGATGCATCCCGATATGACCGGCCTTTCCGTCGTCAATATCGACATGGAGCCGGGCGACCTGATGATCTTCAATTCGCTGCTCGCCCACGGCGTTCGTCCGAATCATGCGGACAATCGTGTGCGCATGGCGCAGTATGTCTCCATGCATCCGGCCGAATACGACAATGCCGAGGAGCGCGAGGAACGGATCCGCCTGTGGCGGGAGCTCGACCATCCCAAGCGCGATGCCTTCCCGGGCGATCCGCGCGAATGGGAAAGGCACAATGCCAAGACCGCCGAGCTGACGCCGCTCGGCCGCAAGCTGCTCGGCCTCGACCGCTGGTAAGAAGATAGAAGATCACAAGCCGCGGAGGAGAACGCTTCCGCGGCTCTGTTGTCTTGACGCGAAGCGGCGCATTCGCGTCAAGACGACGGTGGCCGGTTCGCCAGTCACCGTCTCGATGTTGTGCGATTTCGAAGCCTGTGCTCGTATCGAGGCGGAGCAGATCATCGGCGATATGATCGCCGGTCCGGAACGATGCCGCCGCCCCCTTGGGATGGCAGCTTCGGCACCCTATGTCTTCCGGAGAAATATCAATCCGGAGATGACATCCATGTCAGGCAAGCCGATCAAGATTCCCGGGCCGGATCATCCGATCACCGTCGAACACAATCCCTCCCGCGTTGTCGTCAAGCTCGGCGGCCGCGTGATCGCCGATACGCATGATGCGTTGACGCTTCGCGAGGCTTCCTATCCGCCGGTGCAGTATATTCCACGGAAGGACGTGGATATGTCGCTGCTGGAGCGCACCGACCATGAGAGCCATTGCCCCTATAAGGGGGATGCCTCCTACTACAGCATTCCTGATGGCGGCGAGCGTTCGAAGAATGCGATCTGGACGTATGAGGCGCCCAATCCCGCCGTTGCCAATATCAAGGGCCATATGGCCTTTTACCCTGATAGGGTCGATTCCATCGAAGAGTTGCCGTCGCCCGAAGCAGGGCAATTCTAAGGGATAACTTGACTTCCACCTTCTGATCTATCGCATCGGGAAAAATGATGCCGGATGCGTAAGCGTATTGGGTGAATATGAATCTTCCTCAGGTTGCAGTATTCTCGTCGCGCGCGAGGATACTGCAGGCCGGGGATCTCATGAAACTGGATCAGGTGGAGCTTCGCTCCGAAGTATTGGATATCCGTATCGTGGAGGGCCTCGGCGATGGTTCTTTCAATCTTGAATTCGATGTCTTTCGCAGCGACGGATATGTTCTGATCCTCCTGGAAATACTGGCAGGGAGAGCCGATTTTCTTGTTCAGGGTTTCGATGAGGAAAATAGTGCCGCCTCTTCACTCCGGAGCCGGCAAAGGGTCTACATCGTGCGACCTGTCGAAGCTGCTCGCAGGATTGCTGTCGGCATGTTCGCGGCCATCAACAGCAAGGTCCGGGCGACGATCGCCTGCTTCAAGCGGAAGATCGTCAATATATCAGGGGAATTGTCCTGTCCGCTGTGCCGGGCGCTCTCCAAAGTGCTCGTTGCTTCGGCACTTGCTTGGATGGGCATTCCGTCTCCGGATATTCAGGATGCGGCTGAGATTTCCACCACTCCCTCTGTCGAGCAGATGAGGAAGCTTCTAAGCGGCACGGCGACCATAGGTAGTTCGCAGAACGAACTACTCGCTCTTGTCGGCCCGGATTTGCGTTCGGCAATCCTCGATGTCATGGAGGAGACCATTTGGCTGCTCAACATGCGCGACCAGCTCTATACCGCCGCGTGCTAGATCGTCGGCTGCTGTCCGCCTCCACGCTGATGCGGCAATTGCGCGCCGGAGCTTATTCCGATTGACATAAATCATTTTCGAGCAGAACACCGTTCCGTTCTTATAAGATTCCTATAAGTGCCTGCAGCTTGGCCGCTGGCCGGTGACTGAACAATGAACATAATAGTGAAAGAGCGGGAAAGCGTTCTGCGCCATCCCGGCTATCTGAATTTCGCTGCCTCCCGGGTTTTCTCCTCGCTTTCCTTTCAGGCCGTGGCGATCGCCATGGGATGGATGATCTACGAACAGACGCATAGCGCCTTCGCGCTTGCCCTCGTCGGCTTCTGCCAGTTTCTGCCGATGGCGGTGCTGACCTTCGTCGTCGGCCATGTCGCCGACCGGTTCGATCGCCGACGGATCGGACTTGCCTGCCAGCTCGTCGAAGCGATTACCTCGCTGGTGCTGGCGATAGCGACGTGGCAGCAGTGGCTTTCGCCGGTTGGAATGCTTGTTGCGGTCACCATCATGGGGGCTGTTGTCGCCTTCGAAAGACCGACCATGGCGGCCCTTTTGCCCAATATCGTGCCGGCTTCGATGCTGCAGAAAGCGATTGCCACCTCGACCTCGATGATGCAGACGGCGCTGATCATCGGTCCTTCGCTCGGCGGTCTTCTCTATGGCGTGAGCCCTGTCGCTCCCTTTGCGATGTCGGCCGTGCTGTTTGCCGTGGCGAGTTTCAACGTGATTTCGATCCGTATGGAGTGGACGCCTTCGAAACGTGAGCCGGTGACTTTGTCGTCGGTCTTCGCCGGGGTTTCCTTCATCCGCAGCCGGCCGGTGATGCTCGGCACCATCTCGCTCGATCTTTTCGCGGTTCTGCTTGGCGGCGCCACGGCGCTGTTGCCGATGTTTGCCAGTGATATCCTGCATGCCGGCCCGTGGGGGCTCGGCATGCTGCGCGCGGCACCTGCAATCGGTGCGCTTGCCATGTCGATCGTGTTGGCGCGACGGCCGCTGACATCGGATGTCGGCCGCAAGATGCTGCTGGCAGTCGCGGTTTTCGGTGTCGCCACCATCGTCTTCTCGCTTTCCACCAACATCGCGCTTTCGGTTCTGGCGCTGCTGGTCATCGGTGCGTCCGATACGGTCAGCGTCGTCGTTCGCAGTTCGCTGGTTCAGCTTTTGACGCCGGATGAAATGCGCGGGCGTGTTAATGCCGTCAATTCGCTCTTCATCGGTACCTCGAACCAGCTCGGCGAGTTCGAATCCGGCATGCTTGCCGGTGTGGTCGGTCCGGTCGCAGCCGGCATTGTCGGCGGGGTTGGTACGATTGCCGTCGTGCTCTTGTGGACGCGGCTTTTCCCCGATCTCCTCAAGGTGAAGACCCTTCAGGGCTGACGGGCTCTCACCTTGTCGCGTCGGCTGCGGGCGTTAATTGACGCGGCAATGTCGGATGTGGCCGGCGTCGAACGTCCTTCGGACGTTAACGCAAGAGGAGAAATGCAATGTCTTATGTTGATGGTTTCATCGTCGCCGTTCCCCGCGAGAATGTCGATGCCTACAAGGAATTCTCCGCCTATGCCGGGTCGATCTGGAAGGAATATGGTGCGCTCGAATATGTCGAGTGCCTCGGCAATGACGTGCCTTATGGCGAACTGACCTCATTTCCACGCGCTGTCATGGCCAGGGATGATGAGGTGGTGGTCTTTTCGTGGATCCTCTACAAATCCAAGCAGCAGCGCGACGAGATCAATACCAGGGTCATGGCCGATCCACGCCTTTCCAGCGACAAATGGAAGATGCCATTTGACGGCAAGCGCATGATCTACGGCGGTTTCGAGGAACTGCTGCGGCTCTAGTTTTGGCTCATTTCCATTGACTTCAGAGGCAAGGCGCGCCACCTCGGAGGGACCATCTGCGACGGAGACCGCCTTGCCTCAGACAACAGTAACACTTTCCACCCGCGGCCAGGGCCTCTACGAATTCACCGATCAGGCCAGTGCTTTCGTGCGCCAGTCCGGCATGGAGGAGGGGTTGCTGACGGTCTTCGTGCGGCATACCTCCTGCTCGCTGCTCATCCAGGAAAATGCTGATCCCGATGTGAAGACGGATCTCAACAGTTTCTTTCGCCGCCTTGTGCCGCCGTCTTCCGACCCGTCCATGCACTGGGTCGTTCATACGACGGAGGGGCCGGACGACAT
>Ga0102589_1004105_pt1 | contig 14115 bp, 14 predicted proteins | sample AraplaMF_Col_mLB_FD_76858 | JGI IMG/M metagenome (GOLD analysis project Ga0102589, IMG submission 76858) | Arabidopsis root microbial communities from the University of North Carolina, USA - plate scrape MF_Col_mLB | ecosystem: Host-associated > Plants > Roots > Endosphere | place: USA... | reverse complement strand
CGCCGTGGTCTATGTCGCGACTGAAATGGCCGGCCCCGGCCACCTCAAGCACCACGGCCGCGGCGACCTGGTGATCGAGCCTTCGGCCCTCAGCGACAGCGTGGCGCAAGCCCTGGTTGCCGCCGGCGTGCCCACCGAGATCTCGGCCAATGTGCGCGGCGCGCTCTGGGCCAAACTCATCCTTAACTGCGCCTATAACGCCGTCTCGGCCATTGCCCAGCTGCCTTACGGCAAGACGGTGCAGGGCGTGGGTGTGATCGATGTGATGCGCGATGTGGTCGCCGAATGCCTGGCGGTCGCCAAGGCCGAAGGTGTGCAGGTGGCCGGCGACGTGCATGCCGCCGTCGACAAGCTGGCCGGCAGCATGCCTAACCAATACGCCTCCACCGCGCAAGACCTGGCGCGCGGCAAGCCCACCGAGATCGACTACCTCAACGGCCTGATCGTCAAACGCGGCGAGGCGCTGGGCGTGGCCGTGCCCGCCAACCGGGTGTTGTGGGCCATGGTCAAGCTGCTTGAAGGAAAAGCCGCAGCGGCCTGAGCTTGCAGCAGCCGGCGGGCGCCCGGTTTTTTCCGTGTAGACATCGCTTGGTGAACGACTCCTTCCCCGCCGGGGAAGTGGCAAGAAAAATGGCCAGGGCAGGGCGCAGGCGTCACAAACCGGCAGCGTCAATCGTCATAGAGGCAGGTGGGACTCAACTTCGAGCCACTCAACCTGAAGGAACATCTATGAAAATCGTCGTCATCGGAGGCTCAGGCCTCATCGGATCCAAACTCGTCAACATTCTTCGCCAGCGCGGCCACGAGGCCATCGCGGCATCACCGGCATCCGGCGTCAACACCCTCACCGGCCAAGGGCTGGCGGAAGTCCTTGCGGGCACCCAGGTGGTGGTCGACGTGGCCAACTCGCCTTCATTTGAAGACAAGGCCGTGCTGGAATTTTTTGAAACCTCGGGCCGCAACCTGCTGGCGGCTGAAGCGGCCGCCGGTGTCACGCACCACATCGCGCTCTCCGTCGTGGGCACCGACAAGCTGGTGGAAAGCGGTTATTTCCGCGGCAAGATCGCCCAGGAAAAAATCATCAGGGCCAGCAGCATCCCCTACACCATCGTCCATTCCACCCAGTTCATGGAGTTCCTGGGCGGTATCGCGCAGTCGGGCACCGAGGGGCGGACGGTGCGCCTGTCGCCGGCCTTTGTGCAACCCATCGCGTCCGACGACGTGGCCGCCGCGATGGCCGACTTCACGCTGGGCGCGCCGGTCAACGGCACGGTCGAGATCGCCGGCCCGGAGAAAGTGCGCTTGCCGGACCTCGTGCAGCGCTTCCTGACGGCAAGCAATGACCCGCGCAAGGTCGTCGCCGACCCGCAGGCGCGCTACTTTGGCGCCGAACTCAAGGACGACACCCTGGTGCCGGTCGGCAAGGCGCGTTTGGGCGGCATCCGGTTTGAAGAATGGTTCAGCAAGTCGCAGGCTCGCGCCTAAACAGCGAGGAGGTAGGCGCCGGTGTCACAAACCGGTGCCGTCAATCGTCATAAGGGCAGGTGCATCTCAATTCGAGTCACTCAACCCAGCCCTTTAAAGAGCCTCACCATGAAGAAAATCTGTATTTCCCTGTTTCTCGCCAGCGCCGCCCTGCTTGCCCAGCCCGCCATGGCCGCCGGCCCCGAGGGCGTGACCGTCAAGCCGGTCATGGCCAAGGACCTGTCCGACTTGCCTGGTAAAGAGGGCCTGATGATCACCGTTGATTACGCCCCCGGCGCCGCCGACCCGGTGCATCGCCATCACGCGCATGCCTTTGTCTATGTGCTTGAGGGCTCCATCGTGATGCAGGTCAAAGGCGGCAAGGAAGTCACCTTGACGGCCGGCCAGAGCTTTTATGAAGGCCCCAACGACATCCATACCGTGGGCCGCAATGCCAGCGCCACCCAGCCCGCGAAATTCCTGGTGCTGCTGCTCAAGAAGAAAAAAGCCGAAGTGCTGGAGCTGGTGAAGTAGGCACCAAAATGTGAACCAGCCCCAGAAGGTGCACGCATTTGGGGCAATGCGCCCGGCATGCCGGCGCATGCGGGGGCAAAAAAGCCGGTTTCAGGCCGCATTCCCGGCGGCACAGTAGTTGCTTTGAGTGATCCGCCCGGCTAACGACGGCCGGGCAAGGCGCGGCCTGTACCTATGTAGGGCCGTCGCCCGGCGGATCAATGGATAACGACGTCCACTTCCAGCCTCCCACTTTGGGGGCGCCTGGGGGTGGATTTTTTTTTGGCCGTTTGAGGCCGATAGCAAAAAACTTGAGGAACATATGGCTTATCTAGTGCCTTCCGAATTTGTGACCAAGATGGTGGACGCGGGGGAGTCCAAAATCTTTATGTCGACGCGGGACACCGTTATCCGCGCCTATATGGCCGGTGCCATCCTGGCCCTGGCGGCCTGGTTCGCCGTCACCATCAATGTGCAGACCGGCCAGCCGCTGCTGGGCGCCGTGCTGTTCCCGGTGGGTTTTGTCATGCTCTACCTGTTTGGTTTTGACTTGCTGACCGGCGTGTTTGTGCTGTGCCCGCTGGCGCTGATCGACAAGCGCCCGGGCGTCACCGTCAAGGGCGTGCTGCGCAACTGGGGCCTGGTCTTCACCGGCAACTTCCTGGGGGCGTTTACCGTGGCCGTGATGATGGCCATCTACGTCACCAACGGCTTCTCGACGGAGCCCAGCGCGGTGGGCAAGGCCATAGGCGTGGTGGGCGAGAACCGCACGCTGGGCTACCAGAAGTACGGCGCCAACGGCATGCTTACGCTCTTCGTGCGCGGCATGCTGTGCAACTGGATGGTGTCGGCCGGCGTGGTCGGCGCGATGATCTCCACCCAGGTCAGCGGCAAGGTGATCGCCATGTGGATGCCCATCATGCTGTTTTTCTACATGGTGTTCGAGCACTCCATCGTGAACATGTTTCTGTTCCCCTCGGGCCTGCTGCTGGGTGCACACTTCACCATCATGGACTACCTGATCTGGAACGAAATCCCCACGGTGCTGGGCAACCTGGTGGGCGGCCTGGCCTTCACCGGCCTGACGCTGTACGCTACGCACGTCAAAACCGGGCCGGTCCGTAACTTCAAATAATCCGCCTCCACAACAAAAGCCCTCGCGCATGCCAGTTGCGCGAGGGTTTTGCCGCCACCCCCTATGTCCTCTGAACTGAAGATATCGGCAGGCCAGTATTCGGACAAGGGCCGCAAGGAGACCAACCAGGATTTCCACGGCATCTACGTACCCGAAGAGCCGCAACTGAGCGCCAAGGGCATCGCCATCGCGCTGGCCGACGGCATCAGCAGCAGCGCCGTCAGCGACGTGGCCAGCCAGTACGCCGTCACCGGTTTCCTGGAAGACTATTACTGCACCTCGGAAGCCTGGACGGTCAAGACATCGGCCGAGCGCATCCTGAGCGCCACCAATTCCTGGCTGCATGCGCAGACGCAAAAAAGCCCTTATCGCTACGACCAGGACAAGGGTTATGTGTGCACCTTGAGCGCCATGGTCATCAAGTCGGCGACCGCGCATATTTTTCATGTTGGCGATTCACGTATTTACCGCCTGCGCGGCAAGGCGCTGGAGCAGCTCACCCGCGACCACCGCGTGTGGATCGCCCAGGGCCAGAGCTACCTGGGCCGCGCGCTGGGCTTCAAGCCCCAGCTGGAAATCGACTACCAGACCCAGCAGCTGGAGCCGGGCGACATCTTTTTGCTGGCCACCGACGGCGTGTACGAACACGTGAGCGAGCACGACATGGCCGCCATCATTCGCAGCCATGCCGATGAAGCCGGCGGGCTGGATACTGCCGCGAAGTCCATCGTCGGCAAGGCCTTTGAGCGCGGCAGCGGCGACAACCTCACGGCCCAGGTCGTGCGCGTCGACGCGCTGCCGCGCCGCGAGGCCGGCGAGATGCTGCAGCAGCTGTCGGGCCTGCCGCTGCCGCCCGTGCTCGAGGCCAGGGCGCAGTTTGACGGCTACACCATTGTTCGCGAAGTGCAGGGCAGCAGCCGCAGCCATATCTACCTAGCCACCGACAACGACAGCGGCGCGCTTGCCATCCTCAAAACCCCATCCATAGACCTGGGCGGTGACCCGGCCTACCTGGAGCGTTTTTTGACCGAGGAGTGGATCGCCAGGCGCATCAACAGCGCGCACGTGCTCAAGCCCTATGTGCCGACCCGCAAGCGCCACTATGTGTATGTGGCCACCGAGTACATAGACGGGCAGACCCTGGCGCAATGGATGCGGGACAACCCCCGGCCCCCGCTCGAGGCGGTGCGCGGCCTGGTCGAGCAGCTCGCCAAAGGCCTGCGCGCCTTTCACCGGCTCGAGATGCTGCACCAGGACTTGCGGCCCGAGAACATCATGATCGACGGCACGGGCACCGCCAAGATCATCGACTTCGGCTCAACCCGCGTCGCCAGCCTTGTGGAAGCGGACACACCTGGCGGCCAAGACAGGATCCTGGGCACGGCCCAGTACTCGGCGCCTGAATATTTCCTGGGCGAGGGCGGCAGCCCGCGCTCCGACCTTTTCTCGCTGGGCGTCATCACCTACCAGATGCTGACCGGCCGCCTGCCTTACGGCGCCGAAGTCGCCAAATGCCGCACCCGCGCCGCGCAGAACAAGCTGCGCTACGACTCCGCACTGCGCGACGACCGCGAGATCCCGGCCTGGATAGACGAGGTGCTGCGCAAGGCCGTGCACCCCGACCCGGCCAAACGCTACGGCGAGCTCTCGGAGTTTGTTTATGACCTGCGCCACCCCAGCCAGGACTTCCTGAACAAGACGCGCCAGCCGCTGCTCGAGCGCAATCCGGTGGCCTTCTGGCGCGGCCTGGCACTGGTCCTGGCCGTGGTCATCGTGCTGATGCTGGCGCTGAAATCCACTACCGGCTAGGCCCGGGACGAGGCCGGGCTAGGGCTTGGCGCCCAGTTCCGCCAGCAGCGCGGGCAGCGCCTTGTCGGCCAGTTGCAGCTGCTCGGGGCTGAACTGCGCCAGCAGGGCCTGCGCGGCCGCGTCCAGCGCCGCCAGGGTGTTGGAACGCCGCTGCGCGTCGGCCAGCAATTGCTGGAAGGCGTCTTTGGCCGTCTGCTCGTCCACCACGCGCGGGGCCGGCGGCCCGCTGGCCGCCATGTCCAGGAAGCGGGCGCGAAAGTTCTCCCAGGCCGGGCCCTGTTCGCGCGTGACCAGCAGTTGCACGCGCAGGTCGTAGAGCTTGCGGCTGACCTGTTCCCATGAGCTTTGTGTGCGCTGCGGCGGCTGGCCCGCCGCCTGGGCCTGGCCGGGGCCGCCACGGTGGCGCTGCCCGCCGCCCGCGCCGCCGCCGAACTGGGCGTGGCTGGCGCAGGCCGTGGCGGCCAGCAGCAGGGCGGCCGTAACTGTCCGCCAGTGTGTCGATGAAATCCGCATCTTCTTTTCCTGTGCCTGGCGCGCAAACCTCTGCGCCCGCGTATTTCAAAACGCCTGCGCATCCGGCAGGTAGGGCTGCGGTAAAGCGCGCGTAAACCGCGGGCGGAAACAGGAAACTTTACGTTGGCACTGCACACCCCGCGCGGGTGGCCGCAGCCGCCAGGCCCGGGACGGGGGGAAAAGAAAAAAGGGCGGCGCGCCTGCCTGGCGCCCGCCCTTCGACCGTGTGGCGCGGGCATGTGCGCGCCGCGCCGGTGCAGTTCAATGGCAGAACTTCAGCTGTCCGCGCGTATCCCGCGCAGCATGATGATGCCGCCCAGGTTGCGTGTGTCGGCGCGCATGCGGGTGCGCAGGCCTTCGGCCGTGGAAGGTGCCGGCTGCCAGCCCACCGTGATCAGGCGCTGGCGCGTGTCGCCCGTCTTGAGCGCCTCTATCACCGCCGCGCCCAGCTTGTCGCGCACCGCGGCCGGCAGCGAGGCCGGGCCGGCCAGCGCGGTGAAGAGTTCCATGTCCGCGCCCATGATGCCCACCTCGCGCAGCGTCGGCAGCTCGGGCGCCAGCATGCTGCGCTGCTCTGAGGTCACGCCTATGACCTTCATCTTGCCGGCCTTGACCTGCTGCATTGCCAGGCCCGGCGGCAGCAGCGCCGCCTGCAACTGGCCGCCCAGCATGGCCGTGATGATCTGCGGGTTGCCGGGGTAGGGCACATGCATCACGCCCAGGCCGCCGCTGCGGCTCTTGATCAGCTCCATGCCCAGGTGGCCCGGCGTGCCCGCGCCCGGCGAGCCGTAGTTGGCCTTGTCGCCCTGGTTGCGCAGCCAGGTCAGCCACTCCTGCGGCGTGCTGCCCTGCGCGAAATTGCTCACCACCATCACCATGGGCGTCGTGCCTATCAGCGCGATGGGCGCCAGGTCCACGGCGGGGTCGTAAGGCGCCATCGGGTTCAGCAGCTTGGCGATGGTCAGCTGGCTGTTGTTCATCACGCCAAAGGTGTGCATGTCGGTGGCCTTGGACACCTGGTCTGCCGCGATGATGCCCGAGGCACCGGCCTTGTTCTCCACAATCACCGGCTGGCCCAGGGTTTTTGACAGCTGCTCGCTGATGGAGCGCGCCGACAAATCCTGTACCGAGCCCGGCGGAAAGCCTATCAGCAGGCGTATCGGTTTGGTCGGCCATTCGATGGCCACCGGTGCCGCGGCGGCAGGCTTTGCGGCCGCGGGTTTGGCGAGCGCCAGCTTGCCGCTGGCCGCGTTGCCTTGGGGGGAGTTGGCCTGGGCCCAGGCACCGGACGATGCCGCCGCCAGCAAAACCGCCTGCGTGATGGCTTGGCTAATGGCCAGCGCGCGCCGTGAGAGAAGTCGTGTCATGGGAAGCCCTCTGTTGCAGTGAAAAAACCTGACCGCTGTGGGACCCATGACCAGACAAGTGATGGCAATTGCCGCTCCCCGGCATGCCCGCGTGGCCGTGCCCGCAGCCAATGCTGCGGGCCGTCCAACGCTCCCCCTCTTGCTGTCAATCCCGCCCCTGTGATGCGAACCATTGTGTTGAGCGGCCCGTGCAACGGTCAACCTGTCAGAGCTGACAGGGTTTGGCGGTTAAAGGGGGTGGGCGTGGGGAGGGCGGGCGTGATGAAACGCTATGTATACAGACGAAATGCCGGCCGGGGCGGCCGGTGTCAGGAATGACAGTGGCTAGTTGGGCCGCGGCCGGGTTGTGGCGTGTTTGTCACGCGCGCAACCGCGAGGGGCGATGCCGGTTTTGGTGCACCCTAAGCCATTGGTTTGCCCACCGCCCGCGGCATGAAGAACTAAGGTTTAGCGCCCACAATCGCCTTCCAGTGCTTGGGCTCCACCGGCGTGATCGACAGCCGGTTGCCCTTGCGCAGGATGATGAGCTCCTCGAGTTCGGGCCGCGCGCGCAGCTCGGGCAAGGTGATGTTGGGAATCTTCTTGACGACCTGCACATCCACCAGCAGCCAGCGCGGCTCCTCGCGCTTGGACTTGGCGTCGTAATAGGGCGACTTGGTATCAAACTGCGTAGGGTCAGGATAGGCCGTCGACGCCACCCGCGCAATGCCCACAATGCCGGGCTCGGCGCAGCTCGAGTGATAAAACAGCACGCCGTCGCCGACCTTCATCCCGTCACGCATGAAGTTGCGCGCCTGGTAGTTGCGAACGCCCACCCAGGGGACCGTCGAGTTCTTGGCCGCGAGCGCGTCGTCGACCGAGCATTCCTCGGGTTCGGATTTCATGAGCCAGTAGCTTGTCATGGTTTTTTTCAGTAAGAAGGAGGATGTTTCGTCTTCTTCGCGTCACTGCTCTGGCTTATTAGGTGACTCGCATTTCGGCATGGCAGTCGGCGATTGGCAGCATTGCACCGAAGGTTCAACTTTCTTGACTGCTCGAGCCTGAATACGTGCCCGCAACGTAAGCTCCTCTTTCTTGGAGGCTGCCAAATCTGCACGCAAATCTGCGATCAATTTAGTTTGTCCTAGTAGCTCACCGTGTAGCGATTCCTTGACTTCTAAGCACGAAGCGAGGGTCTTGTACGCAAAAACCTCTTTATTGTCGGTCACAGGGGAAATGACTGTAGTTGCGCCTAACAACAGACCCGTGAGGATGGTAATGATGATGCCGCGAAGAAAAAGCCTTTCGGCTACATAAAGATGATTCGACTTATCGCGAAGGATGGGTTCGTTTTGTTGCGCAATCTCGATAAGAGTGCGGGCCCATTTTTGTCTCAAATTCAAGTCGGACAAAACCATCGCGTCTAAGAGCCCTGCGTTGAGAGCGTGCAAGCCCCTAACGGCGCGGGCTGTAGTTGCGTAATAGGCCGCGCTCAAAAGATAGATGACGGCCAAAGAAAATAACATCAATAAGAGCAATTGTGCGGCAAGCCCAATAGCGATCTTGCCAACGAGAATTGTTGGTAGGGCAATCACTATGGTGGATGAGAGAGTGGCCCCCGCAAAGAAACTGGAAGCTTTGTCTTCGATGACTTTTTTTCTCTCTTGCTCTGCTTTATATACAGCCTCAGCCGCCGCAAGTTGGATTTCTTGAATTTCTCTTGATGTCTGGGTTCTGGTGGTCCGATCCGGTCGATCCTCTTCTTTCGGAGTTACTGGCTGTGCATCCTCTTGAGCTTTGCCATAGCGTAATTCGTACGGAGGCCAAATCCTCACAAGGGTATCGCTAACGAATCGTGGGAGCCGCATCTTCATTTTGGAGTAAATCGCAAATGGCCTCAGTGATGCGTACGCCAGCAGATTTCTCTAGCCAGCCCCACTCTCCGTTCGGGTTGATTTCTAAGAAGTAGAACTCTCCGTCAAACTCCACGAGGTCAATAGCGCCGAAGTACAGTTCGTTCTGTTTGACGTACTCGCGGCAAAGTGTGGTTATGGACTCCGGAAGATCGCAAAGTTCATACGAAACATTTCCCTGAGTCCGCCAATCTAGGGGTAAAGGCGATTCGCTTTTAGACGTAAGCCTGACGGGAAATACGCGACCTCCAACCACAGTGACTCGGTAGTCGGTTTTGGGACTAATCAGCTGTTGAAATATAGTCGGCGCTACTTGCAGGCCCGCTTGCTCATTCAAGTCGCAGTTAGAGACGATGTTGGAGAAGATGAAGTAATCTTGCTCCGGTTCTTCAATCAACGGGGCGTATAAAGATTTTCCGACGATGTTATTGCCTTCATCATTGCAGAATCGAGTGATCGCCGTATACGAATTCGAAATCAAGGTTCTAGGTATAACGAATCCCAACTGAGATGCTAAGTGCAATTGGCGTACCTTGCTCTCCATGCGATCATTGTGTTTGGGATGATTGATCCAGCGTATTCCTGGCAGCAGTTCCAGGGCTTCTAAACACGAATACCACTGATCATTGACAAATTGCTGGATGGCCGAACTGGGGCGTTGCTCTTGGGGCAGTTGGTCGAATGCTTTTCCGGGGCGGCGATACCAAATAGATTTAACTTGATTTTGTAGTTCTATCGCCTGTCCAGTTTTCCCCAGCACTAGGCGAAACTCGGGAAGATGCACTTCTATGCCATCCCGAACTAAGTCTTCGGTATTTATGCGTAGAAATTGCGCGCCGCGATTGCGCAGTTCTCGAACGACAAAATCAACAGTTACATCCCATTTGTTTGACAAGATGAGAATCATGTCTGTCACCTATCGCCACATTCGTCGGTCCTTGGCGTCTTCGCCTTTTTCGATATCAGCTTTCTTTGTCATTGGACCGCTTTCATCGCTAGCGTCGATAGCAAAAGGACTGCTTGGATCAGCAATCCAGCGAACCATATCGGCGTCTGTGTCGTAAGAGTAGTGTGTCGATCCAGCACGACCAGGCGAAATGCATGGCTTAGCGTAGCGAAACAAGAATGGAATTGAATTCAAGAATCCTCCTCTGTTAAATCTAACTCCGGCTTACTTCCAGGCATGGCTGTGCGCGTAAGTCTCTGTAAAGCTCTGGGCTCAGACAACCTTAGCGCTTTTTTGGCATGTGTACATCCACCTTTTGTAGGAGGGTGGCCCCTTGGGTAAACCCTTGCAGCCAACAACGAAGATCCTGTCCGGGTCATACGTGAGAATGAAAACTGTAAAGGTGAAGCCTTCATTCTGGAGGATGGCAGGCCTACCGGTTCGGGCGGCGCTCAGTTGTTGCGCGGCTTGTTGGGGATTTATGCGGATTGCAGCCTAGTTTCTTCAAGGTAAAAGTGCTGTTTGGCTCTTTTACCTTGAAGATTCATGAGTGGCACCGGCCCTGACGCTAGCGCTTCGTCATCCACGCAGCCATGGTGTCGCACAATTCTTCCCGCACCTCCGCATCGGTGCGACCTGAACGCACCAACACATGGAAGGCGTGGTCGGCACCATCTACGATATGCAGGCTTGCCTTATTGCCGAGCTTTGCCGTGGTTTGTGTGATCAGGTCCAGGTCAGCGAGGCCATCGCGCGTGCCTTGGAGAAAAAGCATGGGCAGCTTGACGCCCGCCAGGTGTGCGGCGCGTTCGGTGGAAGGTTTACCGGCCGGGTGCAGTGGAAAGCCCAACAGCACAAGGCCCTCGACTCCAGGTAATGGCTCCGCCGCCTGCGCCTGCGTGCTCATGCGCCCACCGTAGGACTTGCCGCCGGCAAACAGCGGCACACCCGGCATATGCCGCACCGCTTCAGCGATCGCTGCCCGAACCGCCGCATGCGCGACGGCGGGGGAGTCCGGGCGTTTTGATCCTTGTTCCATGAATGGAAAATTGAAGCGCAAGCTGGCGATGCAGCGTTCCGCGAGGCCCTGGGCCATCGACTCCATGAAGGCGTGCTTCATGTCCGCGCCGGCGCCGTGGGCAAACACATAACAAGCCTTGGCGCTGGCAGGCGCCTGCAGCAGGCCGGAAATGGTGTCGCCCGACGCGAGCGCAATGGTCAGTGGAGTGGGGTGTGTCGGCATCAAGGGGAAGTGTGCTGGGTGGTGCCGCCCCGGTCAGTGCGCCAGGTCGGCCACCAGCTTGTTTGCCGCCTGAACAGCCTCCTCGCGCGTGGGCCAGGTCCTGTCGCTGCCGTGCAGGGGTGGCAGCGATTCAACATGGACAACGTCGATGTACCAGGGACCGTCAGGGAAATGGCACAGCCTGGCCATGTAGTGCCTGCCGTTTGCGACACCGGGGACGTATTCCTCGATCGGTTCGGGTTCTTCTTCGGGTACTTCTGGGTTCATCGGTTTTTTTCCAAATCCTGATTATCCGTAAGCCACCGAGCTAATCCTTGAGATCCACCTTGAGCGCCGCGAGCTTTTTGGCGTAGGCATCCCTGCGTTTTGCCGCTTTTTCCGCGGTCTCGACCGCCATCTGGATCGCCTTGGGTCCTTTTGCGGCAACCGTTTTGATCAATCCGAATTTGTGGGCGGCCTCTGCCTGCGCCTTCCTGTACGTGGCGATGAGCTCGGCATGGGCAATGGATGAATTCACGAGGTACCTTTTGATGGGCTCTATCGGGAAACCACAAAACCAGTCGTCGCCGGCCGGCCCGGCAGCCGCAGTTGCGCAGAGACTTCGGGCGTCTGCGCCAGCAGTGTTCCCTTCTTCCACACCTTGAGCCGGTTCGCCCGCAAACGGATCGCCTCCACAGCGTCACGCGCCTGCAGCAGCACAAAACTCGCATCGCAGCCCACCTCCAGGCCATAGCCCTGCAGGTGCATGACCTTGGCCGCGTTGATCGTCACCGCGTCAAAACACTGGCGTATGCCTTTCTGGCTGGTCATCTGCGCCACATGCAGGCCCATGTGGGCGACTTCCAGCATGTCGCCTGAGCCCATGCCGTACCAGGGGTCCATCACGCAGTCGTGGCCGAAGGCGACATTCACGCCGGCGGCCATGAGTTCGGGGACGCGGGTCATGCCGCGGCGTTTGGGGTAGCTGTCGTGGCGGCCTTGCAAGGTGATGTTGATCAGGGGGTTGGCGATGACGCTGACGCCGGACTCAAAGATCAGCGGCAGCAGCTTGGAGACGTAGTAGTTGTCCATGCTGTGCATGGAGGTGCAGTGGCTGCCGTTGACGCGGCCTTGCAGCCCCAGGCGCTGGCTTTCGAACGCCAGGGTCTCGATATGGCGCGACAGCGGGTCGTCGGATTCGTCGCAGTGCATGTCGACCAGCAGGCCGCGTTCGGCCGCGATTTCGCAGAGCAGTTTGACGCTGGCCGCACCCTCGGCCATGGTGCGTTCAAAGTGCGGGATGCCGCCGACCACCTCCACACCTTTGTCCAGCGCGCGCTTCAGATTCTCGACACCGCCCTGGGTGCGCAGCACGCCGTCCTGCGGGAAGGCGACCAGTTGCAGGTCTATATAAGGCGCGACCTGTTTTTTGACTTCGAGCAGCGCGTCGACGGCCAGCAGGCTGGGGTCGCTGGTGTCCACGTGGCTGCGTATGGCCAGCAAACCCTTGGCGACGGCCCAGTCGCAGTAGGCAAGGGCGCGTTGGATGAGAGCCTCGGGCGTCAGCAGCGGCTTGAGCTCGCCCCACAGCGCGATGCCTTCCAGCAGCGTGCCGCTTTCATTGACACGCGGCAGGCCGTAGCTTAGCGTGGCGTCCATGTGGAAATGAGGGTCGACAAAGGGCGGGCTGAGCAGGTAACCACCGGCGTCCACTGTTTCGCGGGCCGGCGCCTGCAGGCCGGCCTGGATGGCGGTGATCTTGCCGTTTTGCACGGCGATGGAGATGCCGGTGCGGCCATCGGGCAGGGCGGCGTTGGTGATGAGCAGGTCTAGCATGGCATGGCCTTTCAGCTGCGGTGTGGCTGCGGGTCGGCGGACCAGCGTGCGCGGGGCAGGCGGTAGATGCAGCAGCGCCGTTCAGGGTTGTCCGCGGGGTAAGCCCAGTGGTCGAACTCGTCGGCAGGGCTTTCCTGCATGCCCAGGCGCTGCATGACGGCGCGCGAGCGGGTGTTGCGCAGCGTTGTCATCGCGACGATCTCTTGCAGGCCCAGGGATTCGAAGCCGGCGCGCAAGGACAGGCGCGCCGCCTCGGTGGCCAGGCCCAGGCCCCAGAAACGCTGCGCCAGCCGCCAGCCGACTTCCACGCAGGGGCCACAAGGAAATTCCGGGTCGGGAATATGGAGGCCGGTAAAGCCCGCGAATTGCGGCGCTGCCGCGCCTTCGGCCAGGTAGTCCAGGGCCCAGAAGCCCCAGCCGCGTTCTTCGATCTTGCGGCTCATGCGGTCTATCCAGGCGTCGCTTTGCGCGCGGCTGAGCGGCGCCGGGAAGTGGCGCATGACCTCGGTATCGGCCGTCATGGCGGCAAAGGGCTCGCGGTCGGCGTCCGTCCAGGGGCGCAGCCGCAGGCGCGGGCTGGCCAGCAGGGCCGGCGCGATGACGGTGGCGTTGCCGGGCGCCCAGGCAATGGGCTCGGCGTCCAGGCCGCCGGCCAGGGCATCGAGCAGGAGCTGGCGTTCGGCCTGTTTGCGGGCGGTTTTTTCATTGAGGAAAGCCGGGTCGGCGTTTTCCGGTTGGCGGCTTCGCATCAGCGCTCACCTCCTCGGTATGACGGGAACTGGGCAGCGCGGCCATCGGAAAAACCGGTGTTGCGAAGGATCATGTCAGATTGGGTCATCGGTGGCTCCGGTCGGCGAGCGTAGCTGGGATTTGAGTGCGTTTTTGAACGAGTCAGACTGAATATAGACGCCGGCTTCTTGTCGTAACTGTTGCAGGCTTTCCGCCCATCCGATTAGTTGGGTATAGGCCGTTTTGACGATGACGTAGCTCTCATCCAGGTGGATAGACGCAGCATGGCAACCCTCAACGCTGAAAATATTGAATTGCGCCAGGAAGTGGTGAACCAGCCGGTTGCGCAGTTTGAGTAATTTCTTTAAATCCGCCTTCAGGCGCGCGCCGTCTTCCGGGCTGAGTTGCAATGCTGAACGTATACGAATATAGGGCTTGTCGTGAAGCTCATCCAGATCGGGAAGTTCCTCAAAAGGTGCGGTTCGAATCAACGTCTTTGATGCAGTGCGGAGAAGGCCGCCCAAAGTTTTCAATCTGGTTTCTTTGGTTCGCTTTCTTCTCTCCTTGGCCATCGTATCAATCGTGCCACTTTCCTCCGAGTGAACGATCAGTTCTTTCAGCAGCAACTCATACTGCTGTAGCTGCAGCAGGGACCGTCCCAGTTTGCGCTGCACCTCATGCTGCGGACC
>Ga0102589_1004104_pt1 | contig 14115 bp, 13 predicted proteins | sample AraplaMF_Col_mLB_FD_76858 | JGI IMG/M metagenome (GOLD analysis project Ga0102589, IMG submission 76858) | Arabidopsis root microbial communities from the University of North Carolina, USA - plate scrape MF_Col_mLB | ecosystem: Host-associated > Plants > Roots > Endosphere | place: USA... | reverse complement strand
ATGCCGGTGGAGACCTGGTCGGTGAAGTCGCCCTTGAGCAGTTGCGGGATGCCGCAGGCGAATTCCACGATGTCGATGCCGCGCGAGACCTCGCCCTGCGCGTCGGTGAAAACCTTGCCGTGCTCCGCGGTGATCATGTGGGCCAGCTTGTCCTTGTTCTGGTTGAGCAGCTCCAGGAACTTGAACAGCACGCGCGCGCGGCGCAGCGGCGGCGTATCGGCCCAGGCAGGGAAAGCTGCCTGCGCGCTGGCGACGGCGGCATCGACCTCGGCCGTGCTGGCCAGGGCGACGTGGCCCGACACCGCCCCAGTCGCGGGATTGAAGACTTCCTGGCTGCGCCCCGACGTGGGGGCGGCCACGCGGCCGTTGAAGTAGTGGCCTATGGTGACCAGGGAGGCGGTGGCGGGTGATAAAGACATGGGAAATCCTCTGAAAATGCGTAGCTGCCGATGAAGCCCCCGCAGGGGGCGGCTTGGTGGCAGTCTAGGCCTGCCACGCCGGATTGATAACTCCCCTTTTTGTGATTACATTGTTCATATTCTTGAACAATAGAGGGTCCGGGCGACCGACGCCTCCATACCATGTCCTCCGACCAGCTCTCCCCGCTTGTGGCCGACCTGCACCTGCTGACGGTGCTGGCCGCTACCCGCAGCTTCACCGAGACGGCGCGCCGCCTGGGCGTCTCCAAGGCCTCGGCCAGCATGCGCATCAGCGAGCTGGAGCGCGCCGCCGGTGTGATGCTGGTGCGGCGCACCACCCGGTCGGTGGGCCTGACCGAAGCCGGCCAGCAGCTGGTCAATGGCATGCAGCCGGCCTTTGCCCGCATCAGCGAGAGCTATTCGGCCGTGAAAGACCTGGCGGGCACCCCGCGCGGGCTGATACGCGTAACGGCGCCCGTCGCGCTGGGGCGCCAGCACCTGGCGCCCTGCGTGGCGGCCTTCCTCAAGCACTATCCCGAAATCCACATCGAGCTTGAGCTGACCGACCGCTTTGTGAACCTGGCCAACGAAGGCTTCGACCTGGCGATACGCCACACCAACACACCACCCGAAACCCACGTAGCCTGGGTGTTGTGCGAAACCCGCTCCATACTGCTGGCCAGCCCAGACTACCTGGCGCGGCGCGGCATGCCCACCCAGCCTGCTGAACTCACCGAGCACGACTGCCTGCTCTACCTGGGCAGCCACAACACGGCAAGCTGGACCTTTGTGCGCAAAGGCAAGCGCAAGTCGCGCGAGCAGGTGGGCGTCAATATCACCGGCACGCTCAAGGCCAACAACAGCGAGGTGCTGCGCGAGGCGCTGGTGGCCGGCCTGGGCATTGGGCTGCTGCCGGACTTCAGCGTGCCTTCGGGCGGTGGCCCGCAACCGCCCCTGGTCCAAGTACTGCCCGACTGGCAGGTGCAGGGCTTCTTCGGCGAGCGCATCTATGCCCTCAGGCCCTGGTCGACCCAAGTGCCCAAGGCCGTGCAATGTTTTGTCGAGCACCTGCGCGAGAGTTTTGCCCGCGGCTTCGGCGCCGCGCAGCCGGCCCCGGCACCGTGACAACCCGGACGGGGAAAAACACCCGGAAGAACCGTCACGCGCGCCACGGATAATCACCGCCATGAACAATCGATGGAAGCCCAGCGTCACGGTCGCTGCGGTCATAGAAAAAATAATCGACGGCGTTCCCCGGTTCTTGCTGGTGGAAGAGGAAACCCGCGACGGCCTGAAGCTCAACAACCCCGCCGGCCACCTCGACCCGGGCGAAAGCCCGGTGCAGGCCTGCGCCCGTGAAACACTGGAAGAAGCCGCCTGGCACTTCAAGCCCACGGCCATTGTCGGGGTCTACCTGTCGCGCTTTGAGCGGGCCGTGCCCGGGCAGGACGAACCGCTGGACATTACCTATTTGCGCTTCGCGTTTTGCGGCGAGCTCGGCGAACACGTTCCCGATCAGCCGCTCGACGAGGGCATTGTGCGCACCGTCTGGCTGACTGCCGACGAGATCCGGGCCAGCGTCCCCATGCACCGCAGTCCCCTGCTGTTGACCTGCCTGGAGGACTACCTGGCCGGCAAGCGATACCCGCTGGACCTGGTGACCACGGACGCCAGCGTGCATGCGCCGCCAGGCCAGCGCGGGGCTCAGTAAAGAATCCGTTGCGCCACCGGTGGCGGCGTCCATTGGTACAGCCAGGTTTCCGTCAATGGCTGGCCGTCGACCTGCAAATGCATGCGCAGGTTGATGGGTGCCGTGCTGTCGCCGTCGGGGCGCAGGTCGAACATGGCGCGCCACCCCTTGATGGCCTCGAGCGGCCTGGCTGACGTCAATTCAATCGTGCCGCGCGAGGCGGTGATCACGGCCTTGACCTGGGCCCCGGCGTTCAGCAAGGCAAAGTCGCCGCCCGCAAAATCGACCGCAAAACGCCGTGAGTAGGCGGTGCGCTTTTGCCCCACCACGCCGCCCAGGCCGGTGCGTGTGGCCACGCAGCGCGCCAGCGGCCCTTGCGCGGCGGGCGGCTGGCCGCCCCAGTGCAGCCGGTAGGAAAACAGCAATTCCTGCCCGGCCTGCGGCTTGTCCCTGGGGTTCCAGAAGGCCACGATGTTGTCAAAGGTTTCGTCCACGGTAGGAATCTCCACCAGCTGCACCGCGCCCGCGCCCCAGCCCGCTTTGGGTTCGACCCACAGGCTGGGGCGTTTTTCGTAGAACACGCCGTCGTCCTGGTAGTGGTCAAAGTTCCGGTCGCGCTGCATCAGGCCGAAGCCGCGCGGGTTGTCATCCTGGAAGGCGTTGAACTGCAGTTGCGCCGGGTTGGTCAAGGGGCGCCACAGCCATTCGCCCGTGCCGCTGTGCATGGCCAGGCCGTCGGTGTCATGGATTTCGCCGCGCCAGTCCCAGCTCATGCGTTTGTCGTTTTCGCCGGTCTGGAACATGCTGGTGCACGGCGCGATGCCAAGGCGGTCTATGGTTTTGCGCGGGTACAGCGCCACGTCCAGGTCCATGATCTGCGTGTCGCCGGGCGTGATCACAAAACGGTAGGCACCGCTGACGCTCGGCGAATCCAGCAGGGCGTACACGGTCAGCGAGTTTGCTTTCGGATCCGGTTTTTCGAGCCAGTAGCCGACGAAGTCCGGAAACTCTTCGGGGAAAGTTTGCGCCGTGTCGATGGCCAGGCCACGCGCCGATTGGCCGTACTGCCATTCGCCTCCCACCGCGCGAAAGTAGCTGGCGCCGAGGAAGGCCGCCACGTCACGCACAGGGTCGGTATGAAAATTCAGGCGAAAGCCTGCAAAACCGAGATCGGCGGGCAGCTTGTCGCCCTGCACACCGCTTTTGCCGTAATCAAACATGGCCGGGTCATAGGCCAGTTCCTGCGCCTGGCCGTTGCTCACCTCGTGCATGCGTACCGGCGTCTTGAAATACAGGCCGAGGTGGAAAAACTTGGCCACGAAGCGCAACTTGTCGTCACCCCACAAGGCATGGTCGTCCCGAAAGCGGATGGCCTGGTGCTGGTCCCAGTTCAGGTTCGAAATGCCTGCGGGCAAGGCGATGGCCCGGGTCCGGTAGGGTTTGGCCGCCAGGTCGCGCGCCTGTCCCTTGAGCGCCGCATAGTCGAAGGCTTGGGGTTTGCCCACGGGTTTAAGGCCCGCGGCCTGGGCCAGGGAGGAGAGCCATGGCAGCCCTGTTGCCATGCCGGCTGCCGCGGCAGCCCGGCCGGTGCGAGAAAGAAATTGGCGTCGTTGCAAAGTGGCGGGTCCTGCAAAATTCAGAACGTTTCATTTTGCTGGAGACCGTGCTGAAAACAGCCGGGATGGCACAGCGCGGCCATCGACAATAGTCCGAACGGCTCTGCAAATCTGGCGGTTTTGACCCTTGAACATCCCGTCCAAGCCCTTCGGCCGCATGGCCAGCAGGGCCGGAAGGCCCGAAGCGGGCGTAAAAACGTTCATCTTTTTACAATCAGGCCATGGGCAACATGCAAACCAACACACACGGCCACGAGGGCAAACGGCAACGGATCGTCGTCGGCCTGAGCGGTGGGGTGGATTCCGCGGTGACAGCACACCTGCTGAAACAGCAGGGCCATGAGGTCATCGGTATCTTCATGAAGAACTGGGAAGATGACGACGACAGCGAATACTGCTCGTCCAACATCGACTTCGTCGACGCCGCCGCCGTGGCCGACGTCATCGGCATCGAGATAGAACACGTCAACTTCGCGGCCGACTACAAAGACCGCGTGTTCGCCGAATTCCTGCGCGAATACCAGGCCGGCCGCACGCCCAATCCCGACATCCTGTGCAATGCCGAGATCAAGTTCAAGGCCTTCCTGGACCATGCCATGCGCCTGGGCGCCGAGAAAATCGCGACCGGTCACTATGCGCGGGTGCGCAAGAACGAAGCCACAGGACTGCATGAACTGCTCAAGGGCCTGGACCCTGCCAAGGACCAGAGTTATTTCCTGCACCGCCTGAACCAGGCGCAGCTGTCAAAGACGCTGTTTCCGGTGGGCGAATTGCACAAGACCGAAGTGCGCCGCATCGCCGACGAAATCGGCCTGCCCAACGCGAAGAAAAAAGACTCCACCGGCATCTGCTTTATCGGCGAGCGCCCCTTCCGCGATTTCCTCAACCGCTATATCGCCAAGGCGCCCGGCCCCATCAAAAACGACAAGGGCCGCGTGCTCGGCGAACACGTGGGCCTGTCCTTCTACACGCTGGGCCAGCGCCAGGGCCTGGGTATAGGCGGCGTGAAGGCCAAAGGCGCCGACCTCAAGGCCGCGCAGGCGCGCGGGCTGCGCGGTGTGGGCGAGCACGAGCCCTGGTTTGTGGCACGCAAAGACCTGGAAACCAACACGCTGTGGGTGGTGCAAGGCCATGACCATCCCTGGCTGCAATCGACGGTGCTGACGGCGCAGGATTGCAGCTGGGTGGCCGGCAGTGCACCCGCGCCCGGCGCCATGGCCGCCAAGACGCGCTACCGGCAGGCCGACGCCGCCTGCGAGCTGCGCAAAGCTTCAAGCGATGGTTGCGAACTGGCGTTTGCCGATGCGCAATGGGCCGTGACGCCGGGGCAGTCGGCCGTGCTCTACCAGGGCGATGTCTGCCTGGGCGGCGGCGTGATCACCGCCAGCAATGTGCAGAACATGCCTGCCCCCTCAGCCGCAGCGCCCCAGGGAGGCGCGGCGCGTCACAGCGCTGTTTCGACGTAGGTGTAGATGTAGTTCGAGCCGCCGTTGACATTGCCCAGCAGGCGCGACGAGCCAAAAATGCCCGAGCGGTGCGACACGCCAAAGCCGATATAGGTTTCTTTGAGCGGCCGGTAGCCGATCAGGTCGCCCAGGCTCACGTCCAGGGTTGGGTCCAGGAAATTGAGCACACGTGAGGCCTGTTTGCCATTGGCCGCCAGGCTGGAGGACTCGATGTAGGGGGCGCGCTGCGCCCACGACACCCCCACGCCCAGGCCTAGCCGGGTCTTCACGCGGTCGCTCCACGGGAAGCCCGAATACACCGCCTTCATGAACAAATCGAGCTGCACGCCGTTGGGCTGCAGGCCGCGGTCGTTGTGGTGCGTCAGGCCCACGTAGCCGATGAAGTCCAGCGGCCAGCCGTTCACGTTGTTGATAAAAGGCTTGCCGACCTGGATGCCGGTGATGCTGGTCGGGTTGACCTTGGCCGTCGACAGGCACTGCGCGGTGATGATCTTGGCCAGGTGGCAGCCGTCCTCGGTGGACTTCCCGTACAGCGCCTTGAAATAGGTGGGCGTGTCGTTCTCGGCCCATTCACGTTTGTGGCCGCCGAAATCGTAGGCCGCGCCCACATACACAGCGGGCAGCACGCTTTTTTGCACGATAGGGCTGTCCTTGACCTTGTTGCCCAGGAAGGTCGCCGACACGCCGGCCAGCAGGCGCCAGCGCTCCGTGAGGTCGTAAGAGCCGTAGAGCCCCAGGGAAGTCTGCACGCCCGCGCCCGGCGCGTAGGCGGGGCGGCTGGCCGTGGCCTCGCCGGGCTCTACACCGTAGTAATAGTTGTTGAGCTTGGCATCGCGAAACGCCACCGTCAGGCTGGGGCGCAGCATCCAGGGGCCGGAGCGCCAGTCATAGGTATAACCGAGGCGGAACTCATTGCCCTTGTAGGTGTTGCCGATGTCGTGCACCAGCTCGGCCTGCAGGGTGCCCCAGGGCTGGCGCCAGCGGTAGGCCAGGCCCAGGTCGATGGCGGAGTCGCGCGCCGACATGCCGGCCAGGCTGGCCGGCAGGCGCTCAGTCGGAAAGCCTTCCAGGCGCTGCTCCACAAAAAGGTCCAGCCGCCGCTCGTCGCTGTTGAGCAGCTTCACGCCACCGCGGTTGGCATGCAGGAACAGCCGCTCGCCTTCGTAAAGGTAGAGCGGCAGCAGGTCGTAGCGGGTGCCCGCGTCTTTGTAGGGCGAGCGCTCGATGCGCGTCACGACGCCGAGCCCGGCGGCGCCCGTCGCCGGGAGAATGTCGGTGAGGGGCTCGGTGTTGCCGCCGGCCAAGGCCGGCAGGGCCGCGCACAGCCCGCCGCCCAGCAACAGGACAAGGCTGCGCAGCGTGTAGCGGGGCAAAAGGGATGAAGAAAACCAGTGGCGGGGAGGGAAGCGATTCATCATTGTTTTTGGAGGTGTTGGAGGCTGGCCGCACTGCGGGGGCTACGGAGGCTATGGGGCGCGGCAAACACCTCGATGCTATCCACGAACAGCGCATACGCCCCGGTCGATTTGTAAGAAAAAAGGCACAGATCGGATAGGCGAATATCTCCATGGGGGGTTTCTTCCTCACACGCCCGCTCACACGTACACTGCCTATCGTCAGGTCTCCATTCACTCAACGGAGAACTGTTATGCCCAAATTCGTGATCGAACGTGCCATCCCCGGACTCGGTGCCCTCAAGCCCGCCGAGCTGCACTCCATCTCCCAGAAATCGTGCGGCGTGCTGCGCGAACTCGGCCCCGAGGTCCAGTGGGTCAAGAGCTACTTGACGGGAGGCAAGATGTATTGCATCTACAACGCGGCCAGTGAAGAGCTTGTTCGGGAACATGCGCGTCGGGGCGGCTTCCCCGCGGACTCGGTCGCACGGGTCACCGGCGTCATAGACCCCACCACCGCTGAAGCCTGAGGGGCCGCCTGTGAATCCGCAAGCCCCCGACGACACACCGCCTTTGGGGCTTGCCATCCACCTGCTCGGTCCGCCGCGGGTGGAGCGCGGTGGCAAGCCTCTGCCGGCGCCGCGCGGGCACAAGGTCTGGGGCCTGCTCGCCTACCTGGTGCGCAGCGAAGCACCGGTAAGCCGCAAACACCTGGCGGGATTGTTGTTCGAAGATGCGGAAGACCCGCTGGCCGCCTTGCGCTGGAACCTCAGTGAATTGCGCCGCCTGCTGGGCAGCGAAGACTTGCGCGGCGAGCTACTGGAGCTCGCGCCGTCGCCGGCAACTTACGTCGACCTCAGTGCCGTGCTGTCGGGAAGCTGGGCGCAAGCGCTGTGCGCGCCCGGCCTGGACCGCGAGCTGCTGGAGGGCATGAGTTTTTCAGGCAGCCCGGCCTTTGAGGTCTGGCTCGCCGCGGAACGCCGCCACCTGCAGGCCGCCGCTGAAGCCGTGCTGCGCGAGGCCGCACTGGCCCGCATGGCCTCCGGCGCCATGGCGGAAGCGGCCACGCTGGCCGGCCGGCTGGTGCGCCACAACCCGCTGGACGAAAACTACCAGGCACTGCTGGTGCGCAGCCTCGCCGCTTGCGGCGACGGCGTGGGCGCGGCGCGGCAGGCGGCCGCCTGCCGTGAATTGTTTGAACGCGAACTCGGCGTGCAGCCCGGCGCTACGCTGGAAGCCGCCTTGCGCACGGTCACCGCGACACCCACCGCGCGGCCGGCCACCGGGCGCGCAGCAGCGCTGGCACAGCTGGAGGCGGGAGAGGCGGCGATTGGCGCGGGTGCGCTCGACGCCGGCCTTCAATGCCTGCGCCGCGCCATCGTCGAGGCGGATGCCACCGGCGACATGGCCCTGCGCGCCCGCGCCCGGGTGGCCCTGGGCGGCGCGCTGGTGCATGCCGCGCGCGGCCGTGACGAAGAAGGCGCAACGGCGCTCCACGAAGCACTGGAAGTGGGCCAGGACGCCTCCCCCGCGCTCGCCGCGGCGGCTTGCCGCGAGCTGGGCTACGTCGAATTCCTGCGCGGCCGTTATGAACGCACCCTGGCCTGGTTGCAGCGTGCAACGCCGCTGGCTGGTGGCGACGGCGCGGAGCAGGCGCGCATCGCTACCGTGCACGGCAGCGCGCTCAGCGACACCGCGCACTACGCGGCGGCCATCAGCCTGCTGCGCGAAGCCGAGTCCCTGGGCGCCGCGGCCGGCGACCCCAAGCAGCGCGCCTACGCGCTGTCCATGCTGGGGCGCGCACTGCTGCTGCACGGCGAGCTGGACGCCGCCGCCGAGGCGCTGGACCGCTCGGTGGCGCTGGCCCAGGCCGGCTGGACGGCTTTTGTACCCTGGCCGCAATCGCTGCGCGCAGAAGTCGACCTGCAGCGCGGCGACGTGGAGGCCGCGGCGAACCGTTTTGAGCACGCCTTCGCGCTCGGCTGCCAGATCAGCGACCCTTGCTGGGAAGGCATCGCCGGACGCGGCCTGGGGCGGGTGGCCGTGGCGCGCGGCGAACCCCGGCGTGCGGCCGAAATCCTGCTCGATGCGCTGGCGCGCTGCGTCCGCCTGCCCGACGCCTACCTGTGGGGCAAGGGCTATGCGCTCGATGCGCTGTGCGATGTCGCGGTGGCCGAGGCCATGCCCCAGGCATCGGCCTGGATTAACGAACTGCAGGACCTGGCCGCGCGCAGCGGCATGCGCGAACTCACGGTGCGCGCATGCCTGCACCGCGGCGCGCTGGGTGACAGCGCCAGCACAGCCGCGGCCGCACTGCTCGCGGGGCAGATCGACAACCCCGCGCTGCACACCCTCGCCGGGCTTTGAAGGAGGCTGATGATGAATGCACAACACCCCAAGGACACGGTGTTTCGCGGCGGGACCCAGCGCCTGTTGCCCGGCCAGGCGCTGCGCCTGCCCCGGCGCGGCGGTGAATTAACCGTGTTGCGGGGCCGGCTCTGGCTGACGCGCGGCAAGGACCCAGGCGACCACTTCCTCATGGCCGGCCAGCGTGTGCGCCTTGGGGACCATGAGAATGCGGTGATCGAGCCCGCTGAAAGCACGCGCGGCGTAAGCCTGCACTGGGAGCCCCGCTGTCCTGCCCTGATGGGCGTCTTGCTGGCCCGGCCTTTGAGCGGCGCGGCCTTTCTGGCTTTTCTCGCAGCTCGCGGCTTCGCGTCGCTGGCGCGCAGCGCCGCCGCAGCCGCGAGGCGCGCACGAGGCCAGCAGCCGGTCAGCGATGGCTATGCCGTGTTCGCGGCGCCTGGAAGTGGCAGGCCCGGCGAACCAGGCCAGCGCTGCTGAAGTCTCCGGCGCGAGAAGATCAAGACGCCTGCCGTTGTTGCTCCCTCTCGGCCAGAAGGTCGACAAAGGCCCGCACTTTCGCGGGACGAAATCGCGCGGCAGGAAACACCGCGTGGATGCCGCCCGAAGGCAACCGCCATTGAGGCAGCACCTCTATGAGGCGGCCGGCCGCGAGATCGCTTGCCGCCGTGTAATCCGGCAGCACTGAAAGCCCCGCACCCTGGCATACGGCTTCGCGCACGGCCAGTGTCGCGTCGAGAAAAATCGAGGCCTGCACAGTCACGGCCTCCCGCTCTAACTCGTTGAGCGAGAAATTCCAGCTGAGGTGCTCACGCAAGGCGGTGTTGGCAATAAAAGGCAGATGGGCGATGTCTTGCGGACGCGTGAGCCGCTCCACCAGCGCCTTCATGGCGGGTGAGGCCACCAGCAGCTGCCGGAACGAGCCGATTTTTCTGGCCTGCAGGCTGGTTTCCGCCAGCCAGCCGACGCGGATCGACAGTTCGAAGTTGCCGGACATGAGGTCCATGGTCTGGTCGCTCAGGACCGCGTCGACCTTGCACGCAGGATAGCGCAGGGTAAAGGCGGCGATGGCCGGCACCACGACGCCGACGCCATAGTCGAAAGGGGCGGTGAGCCGCAGCATGCCCGACGGCTCGGCCGAAGTTTCAGCCAGGTCGTCGAAAGCATTGCCGGCTTCACGCAGGATCAGGGCGCAGCGCTGGTAAAAGGCCTGGCCCAATTCAGTGGGCTGCACCTTGCGCGTCGTGCGGACGAGCAGCGAGGTGCGGAACTCGCGCTCCAGCCGCGCGACCTGCTGGCTGACCACCGCCTTGGTGATGCCCAGGCGGTCCGCAGCTGCGGTGAATGAACCGGTTTCCACCACCGCCACAAAGTAGGCCAGGCGCCTCAGGTTCCCCAGGCCTCCCAGGTTGCCGTCGTCTTTATTGTTTGCTTTAAACATACATTGTGTTTATCAGAGATGTCTTTAACAGTCAATGCAGAGTGCCTACCATCACTTTCATTGACTTGAGAAACCTTCAAAAAGCCTTCAAGAACGTATGAACAAGACCCTCCATTACCTGTTCGATCCGCTGTGCGGCTGGTGCTACGGCGCCACGCCGGCGCTCTCCGCGCTGCAGGGCCAACCCTCCGTCAACGTGGAATTGCTGCCGACCGGCTTGTTCTCGGGCGAGGGCGCAAGGCCCATGGACAGCGAGTTCGCCGCCTATGCCTGGTCCAACGACCAGCGCATTGAGCGCCTGACGGGGCAGCGTTTCAGCGAGCAGTACCGCCACCAGGTCCTTGGGGATCGCCAGCGGCTTTTCGACAGCGGCCCCGCGACGGTGGCGCTGACGGCCGTGTCCTTGACCGCGCCGGCCCGGGAGCTGGAAGCACTCAAAGCCATACAAAGTGCGCGCTATGTGGACGGCAAGGACGTGACCTCGCTGGAAACCCTGGCCGGCCTTTTGCGGGGGCTGGGCCTTGAAAAGGCCGCCGCCCTGCTCGAGCAGCCGCGTGAGGATCTCCTCGCGGCCAACCGGGCCCGTACCCGCCGGGCACAGGCTCTGATGCAGGAGTTCGGCGCTCGCGGCGTGCCGACCCTGGTTGCCGAATCCGGCGCGAAGCGCTGGGTTGTGAATCACTCGAATTTCTATTCCAACCCAGGTGCGCTGATCGGCGAACTGGAAGCGGCCTGAACCTGCAATCTTTTTTAGTTAACCGTTAGAAGGCAAAAACCATGACAACACGAAGAGAAGCAATCAAAACCGTAGCCGCCGCGGGTGTCGCGACGGCCATCTTAGGAGTGAAAGACGCTATGGCTGCAAATACCAATCTGACCTGGAAACATTTCCCCGCCGGCGAGCACGGATTCTTCCGCGCACCGGTCCTGATCTCGGGCGAGCGCGAGGCCGTCCTGATCGATGGGGGCTTTACGCTTCCCAACGGCAAGGCGCTGGCCGAGGCCATCAAGGCCACGGGCAAAAAGCTCACGACCATCTACATCAGCCAGAGCGACCCTGATTACTACTTCAGCCTGGCCCCCATCAAGGCGGCGTTTCCCGACGCCAAGGTGATCGCCGCGCCGGCCACGATAGCGGCCATCAAGGGCAACGTGGAAAAGAAGCTGGCGACCTGGGGCCCGCAGCTCAAGGAAAACGGCCCGCAGACCCTGGCCGACATCGTGATGCCCGAAGCCTTCGGCGGCCGGAGCCTCACCCTGGAAGGCCAGGCCCTGGAGATCGCCGACGTCGACGGCCTGGCCAATCGCCGCTACATCTGGGTGCCTTCGCTAAACGCAGTCTTTGGCGGCGTGCTGCTGTTCTCCGGCGTGCACGTGTGGACCGCCGACACGCAGGGCGCCGAAGGCCGCGCCGCCTGGGTGAAGGCACTGGACGCGATGGCGGCGCGCAAGCCCGCCGTGGTGGTGCCCGGCCACATGGCGCCCGCTGCCGCGGTGGACGCAAGCGCGATCAAATACACCCGCGACTATCTCGTCGCTTTCGAGGAAGAGCTTGCCAAGGCTGCCGACAGCGCCGCCCTCATTGCGGCGATGACCAAACGCTACCCGGACGCCGGCATGGGTGTGGCCCTGCAGATCGGCGCCAAGGTCGCCAAGGGCGAAATGAAGTGGGGTTGAAGCCATGATGTCGAATATCGACATCGTCCGCGCCCATTACGCAGCATCGGCCCGGGGCGACATCGGCGCGATGATGGCCCATGTTTCGCCCCAGGTGCGCTGGACCGAGATGGCGGGCTTTCCCTGCGCGGGCACCTGGGTCGGGCCGCAAGCGGTAGCCGAAAACGTCTTTGCCGTGCTGGGCAGGGACTGGATCGGCTACCGCTTCGAACTGCAAAGCCTGATCGACGGTGGCGAGCACATCGTCGGCTTGGGGAGCTACCACGGCACTTACCGCGCCACGGGCAAGGCGATGCAGGCCCGCGTGGCCCATGTCTGGCGCCTGGAGGGCGGCAAGGTCACGGCCTTCGAGCAGTTCACCGACACGCTGCTGGTCCGCCAGGCCATGAACGTCGAATAAAGCAAAAGGGCCGGGCCTGGGCAAGCCAGCCGGCCAGCCCTGAACGATCTGATCGAAGCCGTCGAATCAACAGTCGCGCACTTGCGCGCCCGCATTGACGACAGTCGCCTAAAATCCCGGCCGAAAGCAAAAGGTACCGGGAGGCGGTCGCCTCGTTGTTGAATGCAAACATGGCAATAGACCCTCTGGCTGTGGATGACGGGGCAATACACCCCGACACGCGCACATCGCTGTTCCAGCCTTCAGCCTTGCTGGCGGATTGCGTGTGCGCTTATGTGGTGCGCGACACTTTAAATGCCCAGCTGAGCCCCCAACAAAGCTTCAGCCATTTGCCGGTGTCTCCGCTGGTCAGCATTGTCTGGTTGATCCAGGGCGGACGATCATCCATACAGATCGGCGACGGCGAATGGCCCGCGTCGTCACGGCGTGTTGTCTTGCGCGGCCCCCGCACCCAACCCACAATTTGGCAAAGCCACGGCCCCGCTCTTGGATTTTCACTGACTATTTTTCCGGATGCGTTTCATGCGCTGTCCGATTTGAATGTGACGGGCTTGCTTGACCAGGCCAGGAATTTGCAAACCGTGCTCGGCAAAGACTGGCAGCAAATGGCGATTGCCGTCCTGCGGGCCGGCGATGATCTGGAACGCATTCAAATCATTGAAGCGTTTTTAACGCCTCGCTGGATACCGGTACGTGCTCCACGGCCGGCGGCAACGCCGCCGGATGGCCTGACCTTGTTCAACGACTGGGTTGATGCGGTAGCGCTGCGCGCATCCGCCTCAACCCTTGGGCAAAGCACGCGCCAACGGGAGCGGCTCATCAAGGGGCAATTGGGACTTCCCATGCGCGCGATCCGCGGTCTGGTACGCATGGAGTCAACATTGACGCGCGGACACGGCGCCAACGCATTTGGCGGTTCGTCTTTGGTGGATGTCGCCCATGCCATGGGATTTTCCGACCAGGCGCACTTGTGCCGGGAAGTCAAACGCTACTCCGGCCTGCGCCCGACGGATCTGCTGCGCGCCATTGAAACCCAGGAGTCCTATTGGCCTTATCGATTGAGGCAGGCGCTGAAGGCGCGCTGATGGCTGCGCGAACGACAAGGTGCGCCGCAATGTCGTTTTGATTCAAGACCCGGTCCCCGTGCCACCGTAACATCTAAGCTTTGTTTGCCCTGCGAACAGGGGGTTCGGTCGTGCTTTCCTTTGCAAATGCCGCAGCTTTCCCGGTGACTTCCACTTTTCCATCCTGACCTTCCATGCGTTTGCCAATCAACCCCCGATTTCTCGGCCTCAGCCTGGCGCTGCTCTTCCTTGCCTCTTCGGGCTACGCCCAGGGCGTCTACAAATGGGTGGATGCCCAAGGCAAAACCCACTACGACCAGCAGCCGCCGGCCAGCGACAAACCCAGTGAGACGCTGAAGTTGCGCAGTAACAGCAGCTTTGGCGGTGACAACAACGGCAAGGTACGCCCCACTGAGTACAACGCCGACGGCACCAAAAAGATTCCCAAAGACGTGCAGGATTTTGCCAAGGGCATGGAAAAGGCCCTGGGAACCAAAGACAGCAAAGAGGTGCCGCTGGACTGCAGCAGCGCGGTCAGGAATGCGCAGGAACAGGCGGATACAGCGCTGGAAGTCAGTGCCAAG